>JACCDO010161413.1_pt1 | contig 76009 bp, 77 predicted proteins | sample 7446101 | NCBI WGS metagenome assembly JACCDO01 (sample SAMN15323440, study PRJNA562643) | freshwater metagenome | isolation source: river surface water | place: USA:Blue River Watershed | collected 2017-08-16
ATGTGTGTTGGCGGAGAGAGGGGGATTCGAACCCCCGATGGGCTATTAACCCATACACGCTTTCCAGGCGTGCGACTTAAACCACTCATCCATCTCTCCGCGAGAGGAAGACAAAGCCGCAGCCGGGAAAAAAGTCAGCTAGGCGGGTCAAGCCACCGGAGTGTAACAGAGGGCCACATGAACCGCCATGGGCACACGTCGCCCACTGCGGGCCACGCCTCGGAGTGTCGCCCGGCGGCATCCGTTTGCCGGCGCGATATCCCGATGCGCTCCCCCTGGGTCCTTCAACCCGTCACGAATGACGCCTGCAATCAGACCGTCTGTTTGAGCTGGTCCAGAATCGCCGGGTTCTCCAACGTGGAGGTGTCTTGGGTGATTTCCTCGCCCTTGGCCAAGGTGCGCAACAGCCGACGCATGATCTTGCCGGAACGTGTTTTCGGCAGATTGTCACCAAAACGAATTTCCTTTGGCTTGGCAATCGGTCCAATCTCTTTGCCCACCCAGTTGCGCAGGTCATTGGCCATCTTCTTGGCATCGTCACCCGATGGACGCGCACCCTTGAGCACCACGAATGCCACCACGGCCTCCCCGGTCGTGTCATCGGGCCGGCCCACCACCGCCGCTTCAGCAACCAGCGGATTGGCCACCAAGGCCGATTCGATTTCCATCGTGCCCATGCGGTGACCCGACACGTTCAACACGTCATCGATTCGGCCCATGATGGTGAAGTAGCCCGTGTCTTTATCGCGAATTGCCCCATCGCCAGCAAGATAGAGCCGTCCACCGAGCTCCTCCGGGTAATAGCTCTTCACGAAACGATCGGGATCACCCCAGATCGTGCGGATCATGGCGGGCCATGGTTTTTTCACGACCAAAATACCGCCATTGCCGTTGGGCACATCGTGACCGGCCTCATCCACGATGGCGGCCTGAATCCCCGGAAAGGGCAAGGTGCACGAACCCGGCACCAAGGGCGTCGCCCCGGGCATCGGTGTGATCATGTGGCCACCCGTCTCGGTCTGCCAGAACGTGTCCACAATCGGACACTTTCCACCGCCCACATTGTTGTGGTACCACATCCAGGCCTCCGGATTGATCGGCTCACCGACCGATCCCAACAACCGAAGGCTCGATAAGTTGTAATTCTTCGGTGCGCTCGATGGCGTGGCCTCATTGGCCTTGATCAGTGAACGGATGGCCGTGGGCGCCGTGTAAAAGATCGAGACCTTGTGGTCCTGGATCATTTTCCAGAAACGGCCCGCATCGGGATACGTGGGCACCCCTTCAAACACGATCTCGGTGGCACCACAGGCCAGAGGACCATAAGTGATGTAGGTATGACCGGTCACCCAACCAATGTCGGCCGTGCACCAGAACACATCATCGGGCTGAATATCGAAGGTGTACTTCATGGTCATGATGGCGTGTAACAAATAGCCACCGGATGAGTGCTGCACACCCTTGGGCTTACCGGTCGATCCCGATGTGTACAGAATAAAGAGCGGATGCTCGGCCTCGACCCACTCCGGCTCACAGGTGTCGGGCTGGTTTTTGCAGATGTCGTCCATGTAGACATCGCGACCGGCCGTCATCGGAATGGCACCCCCGGTTCGGCGATAGACGATCACGTGCTTGACGCCCTCGCAGCCGCCCAAGGCAAACGCTTCATCGACCGCGGGCTTGAGCGGAATGGCCTTGCCACCACGGCACTGCTCGTCGGCCGCAATGACCAGGGTCGCGCCGGCATCGACCACGCGCTCTTGCAGGCTCTTGGCCGAAAATCCGCCGAACACCACCGAATGAATCACACCGAGTCGCGCACAGGCCTGCATGGCGACCACGCCCTCGACCGACATGGGCATGTAAATCAGTGCGCGATCGCCCTTTTTGTAGCCCATGGCCTTCATGGCGTTGGCCAGACGGCACACCTGCTGATGCAGCTGCTTGTAGGTGACCTTGTTCACCTCGCCGCCATCGGACTCAAAAATCAGGGCGACCTTATCGCCATTGCCGCTCTCCAGATGGCGGTCCAGGCAGTTGTACGAGACGTTCAACAGTCCATCATCGAACCATTTATAAAAGGGTGCCTTGCTTTCATCGAGGGCACGCGTAAACGGCTTTTTCCAGATGATTTCATTGCGGGCATGTTTGGCCCAGTATTCCGCGTAATTGGTCTCCGCTTCCTTGCACATCGCGTTGTACGCATCCATGCTGCCCAAACGCGCTTTGGCGGCGAACGCTTGGGGTGGAGGAAAAATACGGGTTTCCTGAAGTACGGATTCAATGGCCATGCTGTGCTCCCCTTATTGGAATTTTTGGCAGGTTAGAATTCTTCTGCTGCAGTGCCACATCGACACTGCACGCCGATTCTTCGGTCATGCTTGACCGTAAAATCTACCGCAAAAAGGGGAGTTGTGCCATGCCTGCCATTAAACAGAGCGACTTCATCCAGAGCATCGCCGATGCGTTTCAATTCATCAGTTATTACCATCCGCTCGACTACATCACGGCGCTTGGCGCCGCCTATGAACGCGAGCAAAATCCCGCCGCCAAAGATGCCATTGCCCAGATCCTGACCAACAGCCGAATGAGCGCCGAGGGCAAGCGCCCCATTTGTCAGGACACGGGAATTGCGACTGTTTTTCTCAAGATTGGCATGAACGTACGCTGGGACGGCGCCACGATGGCGATTGGCGACATGGTCAACGAAGGGGTCCGGCAGGCCTATCAGTTTAAAGACAACCTGCTGCGGGCCTCCGTGCTGGCCGACCCGGCCGGCACGCGAAAGAACACCAAAGACAACACGCCCGCCGTGATTCATTACGAGATGGTCGCGGGCGATGGCATCGAGGTGATCTGCGCGGCCAAAGGCGGCGGATCCGAGGCCAAGAGCAAACTCGTGATGCTCAATCCCAGCGACTCCATCGTGGACTGGGTCGTGAACACCGTGCCCACCATGGGCGCCGGCTGGTGTCCACCTGGCATTCTGGGTATTGGCATTGGTGGCACACCGGAAAAGGCGGCGCTCCTGGCCAAAGAATCATTAATGGATCCGGTGGATATGCCCGAACTTCTCGCACGCGGACCAAAAACTAAAATTGAAGAGTTGCGCATCGCGCTTTATCAGAAGGTCAACGCCTTGGGCATTGGTGCACAGGGTCTCGGTGGTCTGACCACCGTGGTCGATGTGAAGGTGCTGGATTACCCCACGCATGCCGCCAACCTTCCTGTGGCCATGATTCCGAACTGCGCGGCCACGCGCCATGTGCACTTTCATTTAGATGGCTCGGGTCCGGCCCATTTGGAGCCGCCCCGGTTGGAGGACTGGCCGAACGTCGCCTGGGCGCCGGATGTCGAGAAATCGAAACGCATTGATCTCAACACGCTCACGCCACAGGAAGTGGCGTCGTGGAAGCCCGGCCAGACCTTGTTGCTCAATGGGAAGATGCTCACCGGTCGTGACGCGGCGCATAAGCGCATCAGCGACATGCTCGCAAAAGGCGAGAAACTCCCGGTGGACTTCACCAATCGCGTGATCTATTACGTGGGCCCCGTGGATCCGGTGCGCGATGAAGTGGTCGGTCCCGCCGGCCCGACGACCGCCACGCGCATGGATAAATTTACCGAGACGATGCTCGCCCAGACCGGACTGATTGCAATGGTCGGCAAAGCCGAGCGGGGGCCAACGGCCATCGAGGCGATCAAAAAACATAAATCGGCCTATCTGATGGCCGTCGGGGGTGCCGCCTATCTGGTGAGCAAAGCCATTCGTGGCTCGCGCGTGGTCGGATTCGAAGACCTGGGCATGGAGGCGATCTATGAGTTTGATGTCAAGGATATGCCCGTCACCGTAGCGGTGGATTCCAACGGCACATCGGTGCATGACACCGGGCCGAAGGAGTGGAAGATCAAGATCGAGAAGATGGTGGCCTAGGCCTCAAACCGGAACTTACAGCGCGGCGATACCCGCCTTCGCGATCTGTGCGTCTTCAGTCGACTTTACTGCCGACACGCCCACCGCACCGATGCAATGGCCATCGACCATGATGGGCACTCCCCCCTCGAGCATGCCGTGCAGCTCTGGCACCGACAGGAATGACATGCGCCCCTGATTGATCACGTCTTCATAGATCTTGGACTCGCGTCGCCCCAATGCGGCCGTGCGCGCCTTTTGAGGTGCAATGTAGGCCGAGATCGCCGGCGCACCATCCAAACGTGTCAGCCACAAAAGATGGCCGCCCTCATCACAGATCGCAATCGACACATTCCAGTGGTTCTTTTTCGCTTCCGCAACCGCGGCTGCGCCAATACGTGCCACGTCCTCTTCAGTTAACACGGGGCGTTGGATCATGATTTCTCCTTGAATTTTGAAAGGACTTGCCGATAATTGCGGCATCGTCGGCCGCATGACTGAAATGATACTTCACCGTTTTTCGCTCTCGTTCGGACTGCTGGTGCTCGTGACCCTCACGGGCTGCGGCACGCTGACCACACCGCCGGCAACGTCCATCAAGACCGGCGCATGGAGGTTTGATGTTCCCATGGGCGGCACGATTGCGCCTCCGGCGGGCATGAGTCCCCAACAGGCGGTCAAGGAGCTCACCTCCCGCTCGGTCCTTCTCTTGGGAACACCCTACAAGCTGGGTGGCACCAGTCCCGCCGAAGGTCTGGATTGCTCGGGACTCATTGCCCATGTGATTCAGGATGCGTTTCGCTTGCGTTTCCCGCGCACCACCGAAGAACAAGCGGCGGTCGGTGTGGAGGTGCTCCGACGGGATCTTGCGCCGGGAGATCTGGTGTTTTTCAATACCACTGGAAAATCGAATTCCCATGTCGGGGTCTACCTGGGCGAGAGTCGGTTCGTTCATGCACCAACATCGCGAGGAGTGGTGCGCATTGAGTCCCTCGAGCAAAGCTACTGGGCCCGACGCTTTGATCAGGCCCGGCGCGTCATCGCTATGAACTGAGATCGCCGCGGGTCCTCACCGCCGATTCACTTCAGGGGGTACAAGCCGTTTTTGAATCTGGGGTAACGCACTCATCGCCGCCCTCTCCCCTTCCAGAATCGCCAGATTGCGGGCCGAGAAATCCGTGCCTTTGATCTGATCAATGGCCGGACGAATCACCACGTCGGCACTCGCCAGTTCGTATTGCGCGACACGACTCCCCATGATGGTAAAGGTCTGCAATAACACCTCGACAGTGCTGGAGAGATCCCGCGCGTTTGGGCGCGCCGAAATATCCACAGCGATGACCACATCGGCACCCAATCGCCGTGCGATGGCCGCCGGCACCGGGTGAGTGAGTCCACCGTCGACATAATCCCGATCACCAATTCGCACGGGACCGAAAATCCCCGGCACGGCACTGGAGGCGCGCACGGCCATCCCGGTATCGCCGCGCTGGAACACGATCGGCTCGCCGCTGCGCAGATCCGTGGCCACGATGGCCAAGGCACGCGGCAGTTTTTCGATGGTGGTTTGTTTGAGCTGGGTATTGACGAAATTCGCAATCGCCTCGCCTTTGATCAACCCGCGCCCCACCAGTGTCCAGTCAGTAAAAGTCGCTTCATCCACGGTCAAGGCGACCCGCTGCAGGTCGTAGGCCGTCATGCCCGATGCGTACAAGGCTCCCACCAGGCTGCCCGCGCTCGTGCCCACAATCAGATCCGGCGCAATCCCTTGCGCCTCGAGCACCTTGATCACACCGATATGCGCAAAGCCGCGCGCCGCGCCCCCGCCCAGGACCAGGGCAATTCGCTCTTTCTTGACCTCACGCTTCGGAGTCGACGTGCACCCTGCCACGCCCAAGAACGCCAGCATGCCAACGCCTTTCAGCAGCCGTCGCCGCGTGATGCGCACCGCGCGAAACGCGGCGTCCGTCATGCCGCTACCGGAGCGCGAAGAAAGTCGGCCACGATGCGAATCTGATCATCGTGCATCAAGGTGGGAGCATGACCAATACCGGGCAACTCCACCGCCTGTGCGCGCGGGCCACGCACACGCATCTGTGCGATGACCTGTGCACTCACCAGGTCGCTCTGTTCACCGCGTAACACGAGGGTCGGACAACGGATCGCATCGTACAGCGACCACAATTCCAGATCGGGTACGGGACGATCGGCAGTGGCCTCGGGTCCATAGGTCTGACGAAACGGTTCGGCGATCGCCGGGTCGTAATGCAATCGCACACGATCGGAATTGGCCACCGGCACCAGCATGACGTCCAGCAACTGCGCCCACTGGGACTCGGTATGCGGGCCAAACCCCGCGAAAATGTCGCGCAAGGCCGCGTGGGCCTGTCGGCGGTCGCGAAACTCCGTGGTCACACCCACATACCGGGCAATGCGCCCAAGCGCCGCTCCGCTTAACACAGCACCGACATCGTTTAACACCAGTCGCGATACCGGCGAGCCCTCCAAGGCCGCCAGACTCATGCCGATCAGCCCTCCCATGGAGGTGCCCACCCAGAGCACCTGCGAGACGTTCAAACGCGCGATCAGCGCCACCATATCGCTGGTGTACTGGGGCACGCCATAGAGCATGGGATTTTTTAACCAGCTCGATCGACCACGGCCCACCACGTCTGGGCAGACCACACGAAAATCGGACGCTAACGCCTGCGCGAGTGCCTCAAAATCCTGGCCCACACGGGTTAGCCCATGCACGCAGATGACCACGTTCGGGTTGTCGGCATCGCCCCACTCCGTATAGGCCATGCGGTGCAGACCCGCCGGGCTCACACAGGTGACCGATCCGTGGCGCGGATCGCCGACGGCCTGCGCTCGCTCAGAGAACGGCTCGCGGACTGAACCCTTTATCATTGGCATAGCCCAATGCTAGCCCAAAGCGGGATGGCATCGAAAACCAGAATCCACTGCGGAGAACCCATCGAATGTCCAGCACCATGCTCTCTAAAAAAGTAGCCCTTGTCACCGGATCGACCAGCGGCATTGGGTTGGGGATTGCCCGGGCCTTGGCCCAACAGGGCGCCGACATCATGCTCAACGGATTTGGTGAGGCCGCCGCAATTGCGCAGCTCCAGCAGGAGCTGGCCAGTGCCTATGGCGTGCGGGTATTGCACCATGCCGCCGATATGAGCAAACCGGCCGAGATCGCCGAGATGATTCGCGCCACCGAATCGACACTGGGTCGACTCGATGTGCTGGTCAATAACGCCGGCATTCAGCATGTGGCCCCAATCGAGGAATTTCCCATCGACCGATGGGATGCGGTGATGGCGATCAACTTGTCGTCGGCCTTTCACACCATTCGTGCTGCCCTGCCGGGCATGAAGCAGCGCGGCTTCGGGCGGATCATCAACATTGCCTCAGTGCATGGCCTGGTCGCCTCGGTACAGAAAGCGGCGTACGTCGCCGCCAAACATGGCCTCGTGGGGCTGACCAAGGTGGTGGCCCTGGAAACCGCTCAAACCCCGATCACCTGCAATGCGATCTGTCCGGGATGGGTGCTCACCCCCTTGGTGCAAAAACAGGTCGATGCCCGGGCCCAGAATAAATCCATGAGCAATGAAGAGGCCAAACGCGATCTATTGATGGAGAAACAACCGTCCGGTGAATTCGTCACACCGGAGCAGCTCGGCGCACTCGCCGTGTTTCTCTGTTCGGAGGCAGCCACTCAGATCCGCGGGGCTGCCTGGAATATGGACGGGGGATGGGCCGCGCAATAAATCGCGCGACAAACGGTCACTGATCCGGCGATCGGATTTGGGCCTCGAATACCGGCCAACTGTCATCGCCCGGCATCGTAGACCAATCGGGATCCGGAAGCTCATTGAACACCCGGCGTAATTGCTGGCCCCACATCGACCGAATGTCGTTGAAATAACGGTTATCGGCTTTAATGTGCACATAACGCGACACCCGAAGCGAGCCGCGTTCATAAATCAGAAGGTCCAGTGGCATGCCCACCGAGATATTGGATTTCAAGGTGGAATCCATGGAAATCAGACAGCATTTGGCAGCGACATCAAGCGGTGTGTCCGGGGCCACCACGCGATCAAGGATCGGTTTGCCGTACTTGGATTCGCCGATCTGAAAGTATGGGCTCTCCGCGTAGGCCTCAATGAAATTTCCCGCAGAGTAGATGTTGAAGATTCGACAGTCTTCCCCCTGGATCTGCCCACCCAGGATAAAACTGCAGTTGAATTCAAGACCGAATTCCTGAAACGACTGCTGGTCTCGTCGATAGACCTCCCGCACCGCCTCGCCCACCACATGCGCGGCCCGCGACATCGACGACACGTTCCAGAGGTTCTCCGCAGTCGTCGCATCGGTCAACTGCTGTACCACACTTTGCGTGATGGCGAGATTACCGGAGCTCATTAATACCAAGACCCGATCGCCGCTGCGCTCAAACACACTCATCTTGCGGTACGTGGACACATGATCAACGCCCGCATTGGTGCGCGAGTCGGATAAAAAGACGAGTCCGGTATTCAGGCGCATGGCCACACAATACGTCATAACGATACCTTCGGAATAAATGTGATCCGGATTGTAATCATGCAAACGTCGTTTCCGTATGATCTCCGGAAAACTCCCGTCCGATCCGAGTCCCCAGGGCATACACCTGCTCCGAGAACTCATTCAGAAACTCGTGAATATCCCGCTCAAACGCATCGTCCACGCGCAGGTACTGCACGTCCGCCCGCAGTCGTCCAGCCAGGCGTTTGGATTCGGTGTCTCCCCGGTCACTGATCTGGTCCAGGTTTCCGCAGACCTCGTTCAGGCATGCCAATAATGACCGCGGCATGTCGGCCCGCTGAATGAGCAGTTCCGCGACCCGTCGGGGTGTGATCACATCCCGATACACCTTGCGATAGATCTCCAACGCCGAGACCGACCGCAGGACAGAGGCCCAGTAGTAGTAATCCATCCGATCCTCGAGGGGGCCATCGGCCCCGCCGTCGTGATTCGGATGGCTGAACTTCGAATCCAGAATGCGCGCCGTGCTGTCCGCCCGCTCGATAAAAGTGCCGAGTCGCATGAAGTAGAAGGCCTCGTCTTTGAGCATCGTCCCGATGGTGATACCGCGAAACAGATGGGACCGAAGTTTTACCCACTCTAATAAATCGTAGGGATCCTTTTGCCATTGGGCGGCCTCGATCCACGCACGCAACTCCAACCAGGTGGCGTTGACCGTCTCCCAGACGTCGGTATTGACGGCACCCCGAACCGCCCGGCAATTCTCCCGCGCCGCGGTAATGCAACTGATGATGCTCGCGGGATTCAAGGGCTCGGCGACCATGTCGTGCAGGACCTGGGCATACCCCACCGGCTGCACCCCAAAAGCACTCGGCAGCAAAGTGGCCTGCCGTTGCACATCGAGCAAACGGGCCGTGTTCTCCGCCCGCTCGATGTAGCGCGACATCCAGAACAGACTATCCGCGGTGCGGCTCAGCATGCGTCCTCCTGCAACACCCAGGTGTCTTTGGTGCCCCCACCCTGCGAGGAGTTCACCACCAACGATCCTTCACGCAGGGCGACCCGCGTGAGTCCACCGGGCACAATCGACACCCGCTGCCCAGTCAAGACAAAGGGCCTGAGATCAATGTGGCGCGGTGCAATCCCCGACTCAACAAACGTCGGACAGGTGGACAAGGCCAGCGTGGGTTGTGCGATATAGCCCGCCGGCTTCGCCTTCACCAGCGCACGAAAGGCATCGATCTCGGACGTGGTCGCACTCGGTCCAATCAACATGCCGTAGCCACCGGCCCCGTGGGTCTCTTTGACCACCAGCTCTTCCATGTGATCCAGCACATACTGAAGATGGTCCGGCTTTCGGCACAGGTAGGTGGGGACATTCGCGAGAATTGGGGCCTCGCCCAGATAAAAACGAATCATGTCGGGCACATAGGGATAGATGGACTTGTCATCGGCAATCCCCGTTCCTGGCGCGTTGCATAACGTAACGCGGCCGGCGCGCACCGCATTCATGAGACCTGGGACACCGAGCGTGGAGTTGGGTCGAAAGACCAATGGATCAAGAAAATCGTCGTCAATACGGCGGTAGATCACATCGACGCGTTTCGGTCCCCGCGTGGTGCGCATGTAAACCCGGTTTTCCGAGACCATGAGATCTTGTCCCTCCACGAGCTCCACGCCCATTTGCTGAGCGAGAAAGGCATGCTCGAAATAGGCGGAGTTGTACATCCCAGGCGTGAGCACCACCACTGTCGGATCATCGATGCCGATCGGTGCCACCGAACGCAGATGCGTGAGCAACATATCCGGGTAATGCTCCACTGGCGCAACGCGATGACGGGCAAACAAATCGGGGAACAATCGCATCATGGCCTTGCGATCTTCGATCATGTACGACACCCCGGACGGGACCCGCAGGTTGTCCTCTAGCACATAGAACTCGCCCTGACCGGCCCGCACTATGTCAATGCCACTGATGTGCGCATAGACATCCCGTGGCACCGATACTCCCTTCATCTCGGGGCGGTACTGGGCGTTGCGCAACACCAGATCCTGCGGGATGAGACCCGCACGCAACATGTCCTGGTCGTGATACACGTCGTGGATAAAGCGATTTAAGGCCAGCACCCGCTGACGCAGGCCTTTTTCGAGTTCGCGCCACTCCCCCGCCGCAAGAATGCGCGGAATCACATCAAAGGGGATGAGCCGCTCCGTGCCGGCCTCATCCCCGTACACATTAAAGGTGATGCCCACGCGACGGAAAAACAGATCGGCCTCGGCCTGTGCACGGGCCATGACCTCGGGGGGTTGAGACGACAGCCATGCCCAGTAAGGATGGCAATGGGGGTGTGGCGTCTGGCCCCACCCGGAAGGCGGGTCACAGAACATCTCATCGACGGGAAAAGGGCGTGCTGCGGACGTGGTCATATGGCCGATGTAAGCAGGGACCGTGCCAAGCTAGGAGGCGGGGCGTGGAAGATGCCAGTAACGACGATGACGGGCCCAGAAGTCGGTAACGACCGGTTGACCATTGGGCCAGTCAATGGTCAAGGCGCCCTGCCAGTCCGTGCGCGCAATGCGCGCACTCGGGGCGTGGTCGGCCACGCGGGCCAAGGTCTGATCATGCGGATGACCGAAACGGTTACGAAAGCCGGCCTGCACCACGATCCACTGTGGTGCCACGGCCGTGAGGAATTCGGCGGCCAACGAGGTCTTGCTGCCATGATGGGGAGCGATGAGCACTTGTGATGCAAGCTGCGCACCAACGAGGTGCGGTGCCGATGGGTCCTCGGGATCCAAGAGCCCCACGAATCGCGACAGGATCTGCGCCTCCGCCACCATGGGGATATCGCCGGTGACCAACAGACTGGCGCCATTGGACGCGCGAATCTGCAGCACACAGGAATCCCGATTGGTGTCCTTGGTGCGCACCCGATTGGCCGCGGGATGCACGACCTGAAATTGAACCCCGTCCCAGTCCCATTGCACGCCCACCGCGCAGGTCTGCAATGGCGGCAGTGGCGGCCGCTCACGCGCACTGTCCGCGGCCAGGCCCTCTTCCACCGTATCGGGACGCGGCGTCAGAATATCCTGTACCGTCATCATGGCCAGCACCGATCCCAGCCCTCCCGCGTGATCACGATCCATATGCGTCAGCACAATGCGATCCAGTCGACGAATGCCTAGGCGGCGTAACTCGGGCATCACAATGCGCGCGCCGGCATCCATCACACTGAATGCCGGTCCGGTATCCACCAAGAGCGCGTGACCATGGGTCTGAATCACGATGCCACTGCCCTGGCCAACGTCCATCACCTGCACGCGCATCTCACCCAACGCAGGCGGTGATGGGGCAACGCCGATCAGCGCAGCCAACGCACACCAGCCCCACCCGCGGTGCCGAGCCCATCGGCCCGGCAGCACGCGCCCGAAGACCACCACCATGCCCGCCGACGCAATGGCGGCGCGCACCCACCCCGGCGAGGGCCAATCCAACGAGGCCAGGGGCAAGGCGGCACACCATTGCAAAAACTGTTCGATCATCAACTGGGCATGGGCCGCCAGCGTGAGTGACAGGGCAGTCGACAGCACGGCCGACTCGATCACGCCCAACATGGCCAATGGTGTCACGATAAAACTCACCACTGGGATAGCGACTGCATTGGCCAACGGCCCCACCAGCACAATCTGTTGAAATAACAAGACCGTCACCGGCAGCAGACCAAAGGTAATGGCTAACTGTGCGTGCGTGGCCCCTCGAACGGTCGCCATCAGACGCTGCCAGCGCGTTGTGACCGTAGTCGCCGGTGTTGCCATCGGAAGCGCAAACAGAAACGCCACTGCCAGAAACGACAGCCAGAATCCAGGCGCCAATACCGAAAACGGATCCGTCAACATGACCACGAGCAAGGCAAATGCGATCACCGCCCATGGACTTGCGCGAATGCCCAGAATGGTGGCGATGGCCACGATCGATACCATCCATGCCGTGCGTTGCGCCGGCACTGCGAAACCGGCGATGACGGCATAGCCTATCGCGCCCGCCATGGCCGCGACAGCGCGCACGGATTGCACTGGTATCCAGAGGCCCACCGCAACACGCGAGCGGCACCACCACCGCCACACCATCGCACCACACCACCCGAACAAGGCGGCCAGCATCGTGACATGCAACCCAGAAATGCTCATCAGATGCGAGACTCCTGTGCGCTGAAAGAGCGCCCATCGTTCGGTCGAAATGGCACGCTGATCGCCCACGACCAAGGCCGTCAGCACACCTGCGGCCGGGTGCTGGGCCAGCGCATCGTCAATGCGATGCCGCCACTGATCACGCCAGTCATCAATACGCTCTTGTATCCCCAGGCGTCGCCCTTGCCACCGCGGTTCCAATCCACGCGGCCCGTGTTGCACCGTGGCGCTAAACCCCAATCCCTTTTCCAACATCCAGGCTTCATAGTCGAAACCACTCGGATTTAACGTGCCGGCCGGCTGTCGAACCCGCGCCTGGAATTGCCAGTGATCCCCCGGTTGCAAACGCTGCGGCAGGGAGGAATGCTCATGGGCATACCATTGCACCACCCCTTGACGTGGGAACCGGGCAATCGGCGCGGCATCGGGGGATGGGCGTGCCGCCTGCACCCGAACCTCAAAACGCCATCCGCGTTCGTGACGTGTGGGCAGATCCTGAACCACCACCTCCAACCATAACGAGGCGCGGTCCAGAGACTCTTCTAAGCGTTGCTCCAAGGCGTGGTGAGCCGTGATGCCCGTCACGATCACCCCGAGCCCCACGCCGATCACGGCGCGACCCATCCCACGCACCACGGCACGCCACCGTGCAGGCCCATGCCATCGCCACATCCCCATCCAATGGACGATCACCACGGCCAGTAACGGCAGGATGCCCGCGACCAGGACGGTCATCGGAGGCAATTGGGCTTGGGTGTGGATCCAACAGATCCCCACCAACACCGCCAGCGACAGTTCAATCACGCGCGCGCGTCAGTCGGGCGTGGGCGTGTCTCTCCTAAACGCGGCAATACACGACGCGCCGTTTGCGCAGTCGTCTGCACGACGTCATCGAACGTGGTGGCGCGCAATTCCGCCAAGCACTGGGCAATCCGCGAGGTTTCGGCTGGCTCGTTGAGCTCACCTTTTGCTTTCCATGATGGTGAGATATCGGGTGAATCGGTCTCCAACACCAAGGACGACAGCGGACACTCGGTGGCCAGACGACGGATCTGCAAGGCCCGCGTGAAGGTCATGGCACCCCCCATGCCCAGCGCAAGACCGTGATCGATGTACGCCCTGGCCTGGGCGTGACTGCCATTGAACGCATGGGCGATGCCACGAACAATGCCGAAGCGACGCAGTCCCGACAGGACACGATCCTGCGCCTTGCGCACGTGAAGGATGACGGGAAGATCGAGATCCCGTGCGAATTTACATTGCGCGTGAAAAAACGTTTCCATTCTGCGGTGGTCCAAACCCGGCACATAGTGATCGAGTCCGATCTCCCCGACCGCGACAAGTTTGGGGTGGTGCCGATAGCGGTCCAAGGCATTCTTAATCTCGGTAAGTGCGTTGTCGCTCAGATCTTGGACATACATCGGATGGATGCCAATGGCGACATACACCTCGGGCTCGGACTCCGCCAATCCCATCACACGCGCCACGTTGTCCGGACTCACGGTGGGCACCACAATGGCCGCCACGCCGGCCCGTCGGGCACGCGCCATCACCCCCGGAATTCCCTGGGCAATCTCCGGCACCTCCAGACAATCCAAGTGGCAGTGGGTATCGATCAGCATCGCTAGAATGATCGCCTATGGCACGTAAGTTTCTGAAACGCATTCTGCCCGAGCAAGAGACCATTGAACAAAATAAACTCTTGCGGGCCCTGGGCCCCTGGATTCTCCATCCGGCCGTCTGGACACTGCACCGTCGCAGCGTGGCGGGCGGGGTGGCGGCCGGGCTATTCTGTGGACTCTTTCCCGCGCCGTTTCAAATGCTCGGTGCCGCCCTTGCCTCGTTCCTCTTTCACTGGAACCTTCCCGTCGCCGTGGCCACCACGCTGTACACCAATCCGGTGACATTTATTCCCTTATACGTGATCGCCCTTCAGTTGGGACTGTTCCTACTGAATACCGTATGGTCGATTCAGCACGACAACGGTGTGACGCAGAATGCCTTTCCGGCGCCACCGGATTTTGAATGGAATGCACCGCTGCAATCGTTCCTGTCCTTGGGGGATTGGGCACTCGGCATGGGCTGGCCTCTGGCCGTCGGCGTGGTGACACTGGCCACCCTACTGGCGGTGACCGGCTATGTGCTGACGCGCGTGGCGTGGAATCTCTGGGTGCGCTACGAAGTCATTGAACGGCGCAAACGCCGCTCCATCACGACAAAGTAATAATCCGGTCGCACTTGGCCGCCAGCTCCGGATCGTGGGTCACCACCACCAGGCCGCACAATGCGCCTCGCACCCGCTCCATGAGCAGGTCGAACACCTGGCCCGCGGTTGCGCGATCCAGGTTGCCCGTGGGTTCATCGGCCAATACACAACGCGGTACCGTGACCAGCGCACGGGCAATCGCCACACGCTGACGTTCGCCGCCGGATAACATCGCCGGCGTGTGCTGCAACCGGTGGGACAGGCCCACCCGCGCGAGCATGTCGTGGGCCCGCACCATCGCCTCAGCCCTTGGCATGCGGCGAATCCACAGTGGCATGGCCACATTTTCCGCGGCCGTGAACTCAGGCAACAGATGATGGAACTGGTACACAAAGCCAAGCGCCTGGTTGCGCAACTCGGTGCGTTGGCCATCGTTCATGTCGTAAAGCGAACGCCCTTCAAAGAGCACCTCGCCCTGAGTGGGGCGATCCAGCCCCCCCAAGATATGCAAAAGCGTGCTTTTGCCGGCCCCCGATGCGCCGACCACTGCAACGGTTTCCCCCACCGCCAGGGATAGATCCACGCCGCGCACGGCCAGCACTTCCCCTTCGCCATCGCCAAAGACCTTACGAATACCGCGGGCCGATAAGAGTGGATCACTCATACCGCAATGCCTCGGCAGGTTCAAGACGCGATGCGGTCCAGCTGGGATACACGGTGGCCAATAAAGAAAGGGCCAAGGCGGTGACACCGATCTGCACCACATCGGCGATGCGCAGATCCGACGGCAGACGATCAATAAAGTAGATGCCTTTGGGCAGCACCTGAAATCCGAACCATGCCTCGATCCAGGCCATCACCAGATCGATGTTGCTGGCGATCGCCACGCCCAGGGCCACGCCAAGTCCCACGCCCAGGCAGCCTAACCATGCCCCCTGCACGATAAAGATGGACAGAATGCTGCGACGCTGAGCCCCCAAGGTGCGCAGAATCGCGATATCACTTCGCTTATCGGTGACGGTCATCACCAACATGGACACCAGATTAAACGCCGCCACCGCGATGATCAGCATCAGAATGATGAACATCATGCGTTTTTCAACCTGAACCGCTGCAAACCAGTTACGGTTTTCATGGGACCAGTCCCGCACCATGACCGAGTGCGGCATGACCGCGGCCAGATTCCGGGCAACATCCGGTGCGCGTTGCATGTCCCGAATCTTTAACCTCAACCCGGTGGTGGCCTGATCTCGAAAAAATAACGCCGCATCCTGAGCATGAATCAAGGCCAGGTTGCTGTCGTACTCAAAATGGCCCGATGCAAACACACCCGACACGGTGAACTGTCGCAGTCGCGGAGTCACCCCAGTGGGCGACACGACTCCATCGGCCGCCACCAACACCACCGTGTCCCCGACTCCGGCGCCCAGGCTCGCGGCCAGTTCCCGCCCCAGTACGATTCGGAACTCGCGCGGTGCCAGGCTCTCCAGTCGCCCACGCACCAGGGTCGACACACCGCCACTCACCTCGGGTTCGCGTGCGGGATCGATACCGCGGACCAGAATGCCTTTCATCTGGCCATCCCGGGCCACCATGGCCTGTGCCATTACAAATGGCGCGCCCGCCACCACCTCGGGGTGAGCGCGTGCCGGAACCTCTAACGGCGCCAGGTCCGTCAATGCGCCACCGGGCAGGATCACCTCGACATGGGCCAGCACGGCCAGCATGCGATCCCGGACCTCTTTCTGAAACCCATTCATCACCGAGAGCACCACAATGAGCGCGGCCACACCAAGCGCGATACCCGCCGTGGCCAATCCCGAGATGAACGATATGAAACGATTGCGTCCCGACCCCTTGGCATAACGCCCAGCCCGCGTGTACCGCAGCCCAATCAGGATTTCGTATGGAAGCATGGCGGGAGTTTGCCATACTAGACCCCATGCCCGTGACTTCCCTGACCACCTCGCCACCGTCACACAACGGAGGGCGCTTCGCACCCATGGCACGCGTGCGTGAACGTGCCGTCGATTCCGATGTCGTCGCACGACTCACCGCCGAAGGCGTGCACCCCGTGCTCGCACGCCTGTACGCCGCACGTCAGGTGCGCAGTCTTCACGACGTGAACACGGATCTGGCCGGTCTGCTCACCCCGGAGCGGCTTCGAGGCGTTCAGGAGGCCGCACGTTGGCTCTTTACGGCCATTCACGACAAAAAAAGAATTCTTGTGGTCGCGGATTACGATGCCGATGGCGCCACCGCGTGTGCCATCGCCGTGCGCGGGCTAAGACGTTTCGGTGCCAACGTCGATTATCTGGTGCCCGATCGTTTCACGCTGGGCTATGGCTTAACGCCCGCACTCATTGATCACGCCCTAACGCACCATGTCGGTACCATCGACTGCATCGTGACCGTGGACAACGGCATCTCGAGCATCGATGGGGTAGCGCATGCGAAGGCCAAGGGCATTGATGTGCTGGTCACCGATCATCACCTGCCGGGACCCACCCTGCCGGACGCGCTGATTGTCAATCCCAACCAACCGGGTTGTTCCTTTCCAAGCAAACATCTGGCCGGTGTCGGCGTGATGTTTTATGTCCTGCTCGCGCTGCGCCAGGTCGTGCGTGACCATGCGCCATCCACCGTCGCACCACTGCCACGCATGGACGATCTGCTGCCGATCGTCGCACTGGGCACGGTGGCCGATATGGTCCGGCTCGACGCCAACAATCGGCGACTGGTGGATCAAGGCCTACAACGACTGCGTCAAGGGAAAGGCGTGGCAGGCTTAAACGCGCTGTTTCAGGTGGCCCAGATCGATGTCCACCAGGCCAATGCCACTCACCTTGGATTTGCGATTGGTCCACGCATTAATGCAGCGGGTCGTTTAAGTGACATGAGTATTGGCATTCAGTGCCTGCTCGAAGATGATCCGGAGCGCGCACTCCAACTGGCCCAGACCCTGGATCAACTCAATCGCGAACGCCGGGATATCGAATCCACGGCACGTGAGGAGGCCATTGAGCGGGCCGTGGCGGCGCTTGCTCCGGTCTCGGACAGTGCGTCTGCATCTCCGACTGAACGCATGACCGTGGTGCTGCATGACCCGAATTGGCACCCCGGCGTGATTGGCCTGATGGCCGGCCGCATTAAAGACATGGTCTATCGCCCCGCCATCGTGTTTGCCAACGACAGCAACGCACTATTGATTAAAGGCTCTGCCCGATCCATCCCTGGCGTGCATATCCGCGATGTACTGGAACGCATCGATACCCAGCATCCGGGTTTGATCAAGACCTTCGGTGGCCACGCCATGGCCGCCGGCCTGACCCTGCCGGTGGCCTCACTGGATCGGTTCACGAAGGTGTTCGATGCCACGGTGCGTGAGTTTGCGGAGCCGGGGCTACTTGAACAAATCCTGGAGACCGATGGCCCGTTGGCACCGGAGTTTCTTCGCCTCGATCTTGCCAAGATGCTCACGGAGCATGTCTGGGGCCAGGGCTTTCCGCCACCGGTGTTTGTCAACGAGTTCCGTGTGCTGGGCCAACGACGCCTCAAAGAGGCTCACCTCAAACTCGATTTGGCTGCGTCCCACTCGGCAACGGCATCCCGTTCACGCATTGAGGCCATCTGGTTTAATGCCCCCACCGATCTGGGCGACACCGCCCGATTGGCCTATCGCCTGGCCGTCAATGACTGGCAAGGCCGATCCTCGCTTCAATTAGAGGTGGTCGGCCTGGCGTAAAATCGAGGTTTTTCACCGGACGCATGATGGAAGCCGAACGCATCAATCAAATCGATCAATCCCTGCACTCCCTGCGCAAGCGCGTGGATGACCTACGGGGGTTTCTTTGACTTCGATGCCAAATCTGCACGCCTAGCCGAAGTCAATCGACTGGTCGAGGATCCCGCACTCTGGAACGACCCCAAGCGCGCCCAGGACATCGGTCGGGAAAAAAAAGCACTGGAATCGGTGGTCCAGACCATCGCCGAACTCTCCCAAGAGATTCGGGAGTCCATCGAACTGCTCGAGATGGCCCGCGAGGAAAACGACGACGCCACGCTGGTCTCGGTCGAAGACGACGCCAACACGATTGAGCGCCAGGTGGCCGATCTGGAGTTTCGTCGCATGTTCTCCAATCCGGCCGATCCGGCCAATTGTTTTCTGGACATCCAGGCGGGTGCAGGCGGTACAGAGGCCTGTGACTGGGCCTCGATATTGTTGCGTCAGTATCTGCGCTACTCGGAACGCAAGGGGTTTAAGACCGATCTGCTGGAGGAGTCCGAGGGCGATGTGGCCGGCATCAAGTCCGCCACAATCAAAATTACCGGGGATTACGCCTTTGGTTTTCTGCGCACCGAGACCGGCGTGCATCGACTGGTGCGCAAATCCCCCTTCGACTCCAGTGGTGGTCGGCACACCTCGTTTGCCTCGGTCTTTGTCTACCCCGAGGTCGACGATTCGATCGAGATCGATATCAACCCCGCCGATGTGCGCACAGATACCTTTCGGGCCTCCGGCGCCGGCGGCCAACACATCAACAAGACCGACTCCGCAGTGCGCCTGACCCATATTCCATCGGGCATCGTCGTGCAATGCCAAAACGATCGTTCACAACACCGCAATCGTGACGAGGCGTGGAAAATGCTGAAGTCGCGCCTCTATGAGCACGAGATGCGTAAACGCATGGAGCAGCAACAAAAGCTCGAGGACAGCAAGACCGACGTGGGCTGGGGACACCAGATCCGCAGTTATGTGCTGGACCAGTCCCGCATCAAGGATTTGCGCACCAACGTCGAAATCTCGAATACCCAAAAGGTACTGGACGGCGATCTGGACGCCTTTATCGAAGCCAGTCTCAAACAAGGAATTTAGTCCGCGTTTTGCAAGGAACCCCACATGACCTCACCCGCCTCTTCCCCCACGCCCACCAGTGACGCTTCGCTGGATCCGGCGGAGCATTCCGGATTTGATGAGAATCAGGTCATGGCGGAACGCCGCGCCAAACTCGACGCGCTGCGCACCCTGGGCACGCCGGCATTCCCCAACGATGTTCAGCCCACCCACCGGGCCGACGCGCTGCAATCCCGATACGAGCATCACACCCGCGAGCAGCTCGAGGCCGAACACGTGGAAGTCAGCGTTGCCGGTCGCATGATGCTCAAACGCATTCAGGGCAAGGCCAGTTTCGCCACGCTACAGGATGCCACCGGACGCGTTCAGATCTACCTGAACGATGAAGGGGTTGGCAGCGAGCAGCACGGCGCCTTCAAACACTGGGACCTGGGCGATATTCTGTTTGCCAAAGGGGTGCTCTTTAAAACCATGAAGGGAGAGCTCTCCATCCGCTGTCAATTTGTGCGGCTCGTGACCAAGTCGTTGCGGCCGCTGCCGGACAAATTTCATGGCCTGCACGACACCGAGACCCGGTATCGGCAGCGCTATGTGGACCTGATCGTGAACACCACATCGCGCGAGGTGTTCACGGCCCGCTCAAAAACCCTATCGGCCATGCGGCACTTCATGAATGACCACGGGTTTCTGGAAGTGGAAACGCCCATGCTGCAACAGATTCCGGGCGGCGCTGCCGCGAAACCATTCATCACTCATCACAATGCCCTGGATCAACAGATGTTTCTGCGCATTGCGCCGGAGCTGTTTTTAAAGCGACTGATCGTGGGCGGATTTGAGCGGGTCTACGAGATCAATCGCAACTTCCGAAATGAGGGATTAAGCCCGCGGCACAATCCGGAATTCACGATGATGGAGTTCTACGCCGCCTACACCGATTACCGGTGGCTGATGGACTTCACCGAATCCGTTCTACGGCATGCCGCCACGGCCGCCACCGGATCGGCCACGCTCACCTATCAGGGCAAGTCCTTGGATTTCGCGCGGCCCTTTGATCGACTCACGATCGTGCAGGCCATTCAGCGGCATGCGCCCCAGTACACCGAGGCCCTGCTCCATGATGTCCATGCCTTGAAAACGGCCCTGCGTGAACTCAAGGTCGACGTCAATGCCCCCAATCTGAAGCAGGCCGGGCTCGGTGCGCTGCAGCTCGCCTTGTTCGAGGAAGTGGCCGAAGGCAAACTCTGGGATCCAACCTTTATCGTGGACTATCCGGTGGAGGTCTCCCCGCTGGCCCGGACCTCGGATACCCGGCCGGAGATCACCGAGCGGTTTGAGCTCTTCATTACGGGTCGCGAAATTGCCAACGGCTTTTCAGAACTCAATGACCCCGAGGATCAGGCCCGACGGTTTCACGCTCAGGTCGCCGCCAAAGACGCTGGAGACGAAGAAGCGATGTACTTCGATGCCGATTACATTCGGGCGTTGGAGGTGGGAATGCCGCCTGCAGGCGGATGCGGCATTGGCATCGACCGACTGGTGATGCTGCTGACCGATAGCCCCAGTATTCGCGACGTGATTCTGTTCCCAGCGTTACGCCGAGAGGACTAGGCTACTCGGCCTCGTCGATCCACTGCATCTGAATCGCTTCCAGAATCTTTTCATTGGAGCGGTTCGGATCATCGTCAAAGCCCGGCAGGGCCATCACCCATCGGTGAAGATCCGTAAACCGAATGGCCTTGGGATCCACATCGGGTTGGGTCTCGACCAAGGCGATTGCAATCTCGAGCGTATCGGTCCATTTCATGCTGGTGAGCTTTCTTCAAAAATCGTACTCATGGCGCGGTGCCGTCGGCCACCGCAACGACCGTCGTTCACTTAATGGTGCTCGCGGGCGTAGTTGATCGTGTAGCGCGGAATTTCCACCACCAGATCGGCACCGTCCACGGCCACCTGACACGACAAGCGTGACACCGGGGTAAGGCCCCAGGCCCGATCCAGAAGATCGTCTTCATCTTCGGATGAGGGCGGCAGGCTCGCAAACCCCTCGCGCACAATCACATGACATGTGGTGCAGGCCCGTGACATCTCACAGGCGTGCTCAATATCCACCCCATGATCAAGCAAGACACGGCACAGGTTCTCGCCACGGTCGACCTCGAACTCCTTGCCTTGCGGACACACCTCTGGATGAGGCAACACCTTAATGCGTGGCATTGTTGAACACTCCATCAATAGACTGACCCGATAAGGCCCGTTGAACCGCACGATCCATACGGCGTGCGGCGAACGACTCGGTCACTTCACTGAGGGCATGTGTGCGATCACGCAGCGCCTGCAGATCCGTGCCTCCACAGCTGGTGCGCAGCCGGTCCACCGCCTGATCAACGGCATGACGTTCATCCGCCTCTAATAGATCTCCATCCCCGGCCAGGGCACTGCTGATCGCCTCGAGTAAACGCTGGGCATCGACCTGGGCCTCGCGCAGGGCACGCACCCGCATATCGTCCTGGGCGCTGGAGAACGCTTCGCTCAACATCGTGGCAATCTCATCATCGGTCAGACCATACGATGGCTTCACCGTAACCGACGCGTGCACGCCGGAACTTTGTTCCCGGGCCGTGACCGATAACAGGCCGTCGGCATCCACCTGAAACAGGACTTCGATTCGCGCCGCACCGGCCACCATCGGCGGAATTCCCCGCAGCTCAAACCGGGCCAGTGAGCGGCATTCGCTCACGAGTTCGCGCTCGCCCTGCACCACGTGAATGGCCATCGCAGTCTGACCGTCTTTAAACGTGGTGAACTCCTGTGCCCGCGCCACTGGGATGGAACTATTGCGGGCAATGATGCGCTCGGTGAGCCCTCCCATGGTTTCCAAGCCCAATGACAGGGGCAGGACATCCAAGAGCAGCCAGTCATCCGCCTGCGATTTGTTGCCCGCCAACACGTCGGCCTGAAGCGCCGCGCCCATCGCCACGACCCGATCCGGATCAATGTCAATCTTGGGCTCCTGCCGAAAAAACGTTTTGACTGCGGACCGAATGCACGGCATGCGCGTGCTGCCGCCCACCAACACCACGCCCTGCAACTGCGCCGGCATCACCTTGGCATCGTCCAACACACGACTGGCCACACTCAGGGTGCGCTCGGTCAGATGCTGGGTCACACAGTCAAAGGTGCCCCGATCAATGCGGGCGGTGAAGGACTGGCCCTGATCACTGACCCATTGGCCTGAGACCACGGCATGATCATCCGCCAGTGCGGTGAGGGATTCTTTTAACTGTCGCGCCAAACCTGAGACCCGACGCTTCTCGGAAGGAGAGAGTCCCCGATAACAGTCGCCCAACTTCCACTCGCGCAGCCAATGATTGGCCAGCGCCATGTCGTAGTCGTCGCCGCCAAGCGCCGTGTCTCCGCCGGTGGCCACCACCTCGAACACCCCCTTGGTCAATCGAAGGATGGAGACATCAAACGTACCACCGCCAAGATCGAACACCGCGTAAAGCCCCTCGGCACCGCAATCCAGGCCATAGGCCAAGGCGGCGGCCGTGGGCTCATTGATCAGGCGCAGAACATCGAGTCCGGCCAGACGGGCGGCATCTTTTGTGGCCTGCCGCTGGGCATCATCAAAATACGCGGGCACCGTGATCACCGCTCCGGCCAGACCATCGGTAGCACTGACCCCCAAGGCCTGCTCGGCGCGTTGACGCAGCGTACGCAGAATCTCCGCAGACACCTCGACCGGCGAGATGGCCCCCGCGTCCGTCAGGATGCGCACCATGCCGGCATCGCCCCCATCACGCGATTCAGCACTTAATCGATACGGCGTGTTCTGGGCCTTGGCATCATCCATTCCACGGCCCATCAGGCGCTTGACCGACAGGATGGTATTGAACGGGTCTTCCGCCGCCTTTTCTGCCGCCAGGTCGCCCACGGCACAGACGCCATCGGCCTGATAACGCACCACCGAGGGCAACAACACCTCCCCGTGAGCATCGGCCAAGACCTCCACGCTGCCGCTGCGCACCGCCGCCACCAAGGAATGCGTGGTGCCCAGATCAATGCCCACCGCCACCCGACGCTGATGCGGATCCGGAGATTGGCCGGGTTCAGCGATCTGCAACAGCGCCATGGCTTAACCGTTTTTGTTGATCCAGCAGGTCCTGGCTAAATTTCATCAGGAACATCATGCGACGGACTTCCATTGCCGCGCGGTCGTAGTCGGGGGCCGCACGATCGAGCAGGTGTTCGAGCAACAACTCCCCTTCCGTAATCGCCGACTGAACGTCTTGCGCGAGTTGCGCCAGAGTCTGCGGCTGACGGGCTTGCACCGCGTCTTCGAGGGATTCACGCCACTCCATCTGCTGCATCAGGAACTCCGCCGGCATCGCGGTATTACGCTCTGCATCCACGTCCACGCCATGAAGCGCGCACAGATAACTGGCACGACGCACTGGGTCTTTTAAGGTGTCATGGGCTTCGTTGATCTGCGTGGAGTACTGCAGGGCCAAGCGTCGTTGGGCCTCTCCCGCTCCCGCAAACCGGTCGGGGTGCACCGCGCCCTGGACGGCCCGCCAGGCGCGCTCCAATGCGGCCAGGTCCAATGCAAAGCGCACCGGAAGACCAAATACGGCGAAGTGATTGCGGCCAGAAGAAGAGGTGCCGCCCAGAGAGAGTGTCACTGCCGATCAGACCTTAAACGATTCTCCGCAACCACACTCGCTCTTCACGTTGGGATTATTGAATTTAAATCCTTCGTTCAATCCCTCGCGTGCGTAATCCAACTCCGTGCCATCGATGTACGGCAGGCTTTTAGGATCGACCAAGACCTTGACCCCGTGACTCTCAAACGCCAGGTCTTCGGCGGCCGCGTGATCGACAAATTCCAGCTTGTAGGCCAGCCCGGAGCAGCCGGTGGTCTTCACGCCAAGACGTACGCCCACGCCCTTGCCCCGCTTGGCAATGAACTGGGCCACGTGCTGGGCAGCTTTTTCGGTCAAGGTGACGGCCATGCGGACAGTCCTTCTCGAATGCGATAACGACGTGTTGTCGTCGCTCAGGCGGCCTTCACCGCCACCCCGGACGTCGCCGTATGCTTTGCCTTGTAGTCGTCGATGGCCGCCTTAATCGCATCTTCGGCCAGAATCGAGCAATGAATTTTGACGGGTGGCAAGGCCAGTTCTTCGGCGATCTGGGTGTTCTTGATCGTCATCGCCTGATCCAGGGTCTTGCCCTTCACCCATTCCGTCACGAGCGACGACGACGCAATGGCCGAACCACAGCCATAGGTCTTAAATTTTGCATCCTCGATGATGCCCTGCTCATTGACCTTGATCTGCAGCTTCATCACGTCACCGCAGGCGGGCGCCCCCACCATGCCGGTTCCCACGCCCGGATCCGCCTTATCAAACGCGCCGACGTTGCGCGGATGTTCGTAATGATCGATCACTTTTTCGCTATAGGCCATCTTATGTTCTCCCGAATAACGCCATCACCACGAGCGGCTTAATGGGCCGCCCACTGAACAGAATTCAAATCCACACCCTCATTGACCATTTCCCACAAGGGCGACATCTCACGCAACTTGGCCACCTTCTCTTTGAGCAGCGCCACGGTGAAATCGATGTCCTCCTGGGTGGTGAAACGCCCCACCGAAAAACGAATCGATGAATGGGCGAGTTCATCGGATCGGCCGAGCGCCCGCAGCACATAAGAGGGTTCCAGGCTGGCCGAGGTGCACGCCGATCCGGACGACACGGCAACGTCCTTGATGCCCATCAGCAGCGACTCCCCTTCAACGTAGTTAAAACTGACATTGAGGTTATGCGGCACGCGCGACTCCAAATCGCCGTTGATGTAGACCGCCTCCATCTGCGAGAGCCCCGTCCAGAGCCGATCGCGCAGTGCGCGGATCCGCTCGTTTTCCGTGGCCATCTCGGCCTTGGCGATACGAAACGCCTCGCCCATGCCAACGATCTGATGCGTGGGCAGCGTGCCCGACCGCATGCCGCGCTCGTGACCGCCACCATGGATCTGCGCCTCAATACGGATACGGGGTTTGCGACGAACAAACAATGCACCGATGCCCTTGGGTCCATAGGTCTTATGGGCCGAAAACGACATCAGGTCCACTTTGAGCTGCTGCAGATCGATGGCCACTTTGCCCGTGGCCTGGGCGCTGTCCACATGAACGATGATGCCCTTGGCGCGACAGAACTCCGCGATGCGGCCGATGTCCTGGATCACGCCAATCTCGTTATTGACAAACATCACCGACACTAAAATCGTGTCGGGTCGCACGGAGGCCTCGAACACGGACCAGTCGATCAGACCGTTGTCCTTCACATCCAGGTAAGTGACCTCAAAGCCTTCCCGCTCCAGTTCGCGGCACGTGTCCAAGGTGGCCTTGTGTTCGGTCTTCACGGTGATCACGTGGCGACCTTTTTCCTTATAAAACTGGGCGGCACCCTTGAGCGCCAGGTTGATGGACTCCGTGGCGCCCGAGGTCCACACGATCTCTTTCGGATCGCAATTCACCAGGGCCGCCACATGGGCACGTGCCTGTTCGACCGCCTCTTCCGCCTTCCAGCCATAGGCATGACTGCGGGAGGCCGGATTGCCGAAGTCTTCCCTCAGGAAGGGCAACATCGCGTCCACGACACGCGGATCCACCGGGGTGGTCGCGGAATAATCCAGATAGACCGGCCGCTTCATTACGCCACCGTCGTATCAGAGACCACGCGCGGTTCCTGGAACATCACCGGGCGACGCACGCCCGACGCATCGGCCGCTGAGGGACTGCGCTTATTTTTCTGCTCCTCGACCAGGTCGTGCAGGGTCACGGAATCCAGAAAATCCACCATGTGACGATTCAGGCTGGCCCAGAGTTCGTGGGTCATGCATTGATGATCATCGTGGCAGTTCTGTTTGCCGCCACACTGGGTCGCATCCAGCGGCTCATCGACGGCATAGATAATGTCCGCCACCGTGATGTCCTTACCACCGCGGGCCAGTTTGTATCCGCCACCAGGACCCCGCATCGACTCCACGAGTTCATGACGACGCAGCCGTCCAAACAACTGTTCCAGGTACGAGAGGGAAATCTTCTGGCGCTGGCTGATCGCCGCGAGCGTGACCGGACCCTTGTCCTGACGAAGCCCCAGGTCAATCATGGCGGTGACCGCAAAACGTCCTTTTGTCGTCAGTCGCATTTGACATTCTCCGAATAATTGAGTGATTTAGTCGGGAGTTTATCTTCTCCCATGATTTTGATCAACTATTCGGGAAATATTCCCGAGCGGGGTGAGGGGAAATCCTCCCCCCGCCTCGAGACGCCGGCCGGTGGCCGAGGGGCGCTTAGGCGGCCGCGACCATGGTGGCCCGACGACGGACCACTTCCATCAGGCCATTACACGCATCTTCAATGTAGTCCAGCGCCTGCTCGAACCCCTGGGGTCCACCGTGATACGGATCATTGATGGTGGCGGCCTCGAACTCGGTCGCAAACCGCATCAACAGCTGCAGCTTGTGCTGCAGTCCACGGGGACACATGCGCTGCAACAGGGCCAGGTTCTCCCAGTCCATCGCCAGAATGTAGTCGTACTCCGAAAAGTCCGACAACTGGATTTTGCGCGCCCGGGTCTCGGTCAGATCGTATCCACGCTTGGCGGCCGCATTCACCGCCCGCTGATCGGGTGCCTCGCCCACGTGAAAATCATGGGTTCCGGCGGAATCGCACACGACGAACTCCTGCAGGTTGCCCGCCTTCACCAAGGACTGAAACACTCCCTGCGCGGTGGGTGAACGGCAGATGTTCCCCATGCAGACAAACAGGATCTTCGTCTTCATGCCCGAGGGCACATCACTTTTCTTGGCACTGCGGCTTAATTTCGGGCGCCCCGTCGAGAGGGCCGAATCAAACGGCGTGGTTTCGATTACGTCTTTGTCCATCGTTGAGGTTGCGTCAAATGTGGTCATACCAAGGCCTTTTCAATTGAGTCATGCAATGTGTCTACTCCAAAGACTTCTTCTTTTAATCGGGCCAACTGATCTCTCAGTTGCGCCGCTTTTTCAAATTCCAGATTCCGGGCGTGCTCTAACATTGCCTTCTCCAGCCGGGTGAGTTCCTTGGCCAGATCCTTCACCGGGCGGTCCGTGGCAGACGCGGCACCCGCCTCCTGCATCACCACACTGGCCGTGCGCGGATCCACAACCCCATCGATCAGTTCACGAATCCGTTTGATCACGCCGCGAGGCGTAATGCCACGCTCCTGATTGAAGGCCAACTGCTTGTTGCGCCGGCGCTCGGTCTCATCCATGGCACGGCGCATCGAATCGGTGATGCGGTCGGCGTACAAAATGGCCCGGCCACTTAAGTGACGTGCCGCGCGCCCGATGGTCTGAATCAGACTGCGCTCCGAACGCAGGAACCCTTCCTTATCGGCATCCAGGATCGCCACCAGGGAGACCTCGGGAATGTCCAATCCCTCGCGCAACAAATTAATGCCCACCAGCACATCAAACGCACCCAGGCGCAGATCACGCAGGATTTCCACACGCTCCACCGTATCGATATCGGAGTGCAGGTAACGCACCTTCACGCCGTTGTCCGACAGGTAGTCCGTTAAGTCCTCGGCCATCCGCTTGGTCAGCGTGGTCACCAGCACCCGCTCATGGCGCGCGACACAGCGTTTGATCTCGCCCAACAGGTCATCGACCTGCGACCCGGCGGGCCGCACCTCGACGGCCGGATCCACCAATCCCGTGGGCCGCACCACCTGCTCCACCACGGCGCCACCACTCTTATCCAGCTCGTAAGCCGATGGCGTGGCCGACACGAACACCGCCTGGCGCATCTTGGGCTCGAACTCCTCGAACTTCAACGGACGATTGTCCAGGGCTGAGGGCAGGCGAAATCCGTAGTCCACCAGGGTCTGTTTGCGCGAGCGATCGCCGCGATACATCCCACCTAACTGGCCAACCGTCACATGGCTCTCATCGATAAAGATGAGGGAATCCTTGGGCAGGTAGTCCACCAAGGTGGGCGGCGGCTCGCCGGGCTGGGCACCGGATAAGTGGCGCGTGTAGTTCTCGATCCCCTTACAAAATCCGAGCTCGGACAACATCTCGATGTCGAACCGCGTGCGCTGCTCAATCCGCTGCGCCTCCACCAGCTTTTGTTCGTTCACGAAAAACTGGGCACGCTCGCGGAGTTCTTCCTTGATGGTCTCCACGGCACGCAACACCACCTCGCGGGGCGTCACGTAGTGGGACGACGGATACACCGCAAAGCGCGGGATCGACTGCCGAACCCGGCCCGTCAACGGATCAAACAGTTGCAGGGATTCCACATCGTCATCAAACAGTTCAATGCGCAGCGCCAGCTCCGCGTGCTCAGCGGGGAAAATATCAATCGTGTCGCCGCGGACCCGGAAGGTGCCGCGGGAGAATTCAATGTCATTGCGCTGATACTGCATGCGCACGAGTTGGGCAATCAGGTCCCGTTGACTCAGCCGATCGCCCTTGCGCACGATCAGCACCATCTGGTGGTAGTCCGACGGGTTACCGATGCCGTAGATGCACGACACCGACGCCACGATCACCGTGTCACGACGCTCAAGCAAGGACTTGGTCGCCGAGAGGCGCATCTGCTCGATGTGCTCATTGATCGCCGAGTCCTTCTCGATGAACAGATCCCGCTGGGGCACATAGGCCTCGGGCTGGTAATAGTCGTAATAGGACACGAAGTACTCGACGGCGTTGCGCGGAAAGAATTCCCGCATCTCGGAGTAGAGCTGGGCGGCCAGTGTCTTGTTAGGGGCCAGAATCAGAGCCGGACGTCCGAGCCGGGCAATCACATTGGCCATGGTGAAGGTCTTGCCCGAACCGGTCACCCCGAGCAGCGTCTGGAAGGACAGCCCGTCGTCGATCCCCTGCACCAGACGAGCGATCGCCTCCGGCTGATCGCCTGCCGGCTCAAATGGCAATGCCAGTTCAAAGGGGCTCCCAGGGAACTGGATCGCACCGGGGTTTTCACGGACGCCCATGCTAGACTTTCGGGTGGTATTCGAGATGCGTCTAAAAATTGTGCAATCGCGCATTTTCCCTTGTTGAGCCCTGAATTTCCATCTTTTTTTCTTCTGCGAAACCCTTGACAAAAGGGTTTTGACCATCCCATGACCAGTGCTGCTGCCTCCCTGTTTTCCGCCGTTGAAATGGCCCCCAAGGACCCGATTCTTGGCCTGACCGAGACATTTCTTGCCGATACCCGGGCCGAAAAAGTCAATCTGGGCGTGGGGGTCTATTACGACGATAACGGCAAGTTGCCGTTACTTAGAGCCGTAAAGAAGGCAGAAGAGGCCAGAATCGCCAAGGGATTGCCCCGTGGTTATCAGCCGATCGATGGTCCGGCCGCCTACAACAAGGCGGTTCAGGCCCTGCTCTTTGGGGCGGACAGCCCGGAGGTCACCTCCGGTCGCGTCGTCACCCTGGACACCCTGGGTGGAACGGGCGGCCTAAAGGTGGGGGCCGACTACCTGAAGCGGCTGCTGCCCGGCAGTGCCGTGGCCATCAGCGACCCGACCTGGGAGAACCACCGCGGGGTGTTCGAGGGGGCTGGATTCACGGTCAATGCCTACACCTATTACGACCCGAAAACCCACGGCCTGGACTTCGGCGGCATGGTCACGAGCCTGAAGGGCATGCCGGACCGCAGCATCGTGTTGCTTCACGCCTGCTGCCACAACCCCACCGGTGTGGACCTCAACCCCCAACAGTGGGAAGAGGTCGTGGCACTGTGCAAATCCAAACAGTTCGTGCCCTTTCTTGACCTCGCTTATCAGGGGTTTGGCGACGGGATCGCCCAGGACGCCACGGCAGTTTTACTGTTCGCAAAATCCGGCATGCCCTTTCTGGTCTCGAGCTCGTTTTCCAAGTCATTCTCCTTATACGGCGAACGGGTCGGCGCCCTCTCCGTGGTCACGGCCAACAAAGAGGAAGCCGTCAAAGTCCTCAGCCAGGTCAAGCGTGTGGTGCGCACCAACTACTCGAATCCGCCGACCCATGGCGGGGCCATCGTCACGGATGTGTTGACCACCCCAGAGCTGCGCACGCTCTGGGAAGAAGAACTCGCCGAGATGCGCGACCGCATCCGCAAAATGCGTCTTGCATTTGTGGACAAGCTCAAAGCCCTCAACGTCAAGCAGGATTTCTCCTTCGTGGCACGGCAACGGGGCATGTTCAGCTTTTCCGGCTTAAACCCCCAACAGGTCGACCGCTTACGGGAAGAGTTCGCGATCTATGCCATCAGCTCTGGCCGTATCTGCGTGGCCGCCCTGAACACCGGCAACATCGATCGTGTCGTGAAGGCGGTCGCCGCCGTCCTGTAATCACCGCCCGATCCCCGTCCCCGCACCGCAGCCATACGCGGCGGTGCGGTTATCTCTAGGTCCTAGAGGAAACACCTTAAGGACTTCCCCGGATCGACCGTGGGGGACAGATCTGATGTCATCTTCCAAGACTTGGGGAGAACGCACCCTGGCCGGGGAATCCGACGCCGGGGGCCTGCTGACATGACACATCGACTCCGTATTGCGATCTGCGATGACTGGGAACAGTGCGCATTGGAACTGGCCGACTGGTCGGAGCTGCAACGCCTGGCCGATGTTCAGGTGTTCTCCGAGCCGTTTTCCTCTTCGGATGAGGCGATTCGTCAGTTGCAGGATTTCGATGCCATTTGCCTGATGCGGGAGCGAACGGCATTTCCGAAATCCGTGCTGGCCCAACTTCCAAATCTCAAACGGCTCCTGTTCACGGGTCCGCGCAATCTTGCCGTCGATAGCGAATTTGCCCGCAGTCGCGGCATTGACGTCTCCGGAACGCCAGGCGGCCCAAGCAAAGCATCGACCGCCGAGCAGACCTGGGCGCTCATCCTGGCCGCCACACGACGGATTGTTCCGGCCATGACCGGTATGCAATCCGGGCAATGGCGTGGCACATCCAGCGCAGAACCCTATCCCCTGCCCGACACACTGGAAGGCGATCGCCTCGGCGTGATCGGCCTGGGCGACATTGGTCAACGCGTGGCACGCATGGGACTGGGTCTGGGCATGGAAGTGGTGGCCTGGAGCCCCAATCTCACCATCGAGCGGGCCGCCGCCTGTGGCGTGCGTCGCGTTGAGAAAAACGAACTGTTGGCCACCTCGCGGGTGGTCTGCCTTCATCTGGTGCTCTCGGAACGCACACGCGGCATCGTGGGGGCCACCGAATACTCGCTCATGCGTCGCGATGCCCTATTGGTGAATACCGCGCGTGCGGGCTTACTCGACGAGGCCGGTTTGCTGGCGGCGTTGGATTCCGGACGCCCCGCCCATGCCGCCCTTGATGTGTTTGGGACCGAGCCCCTGCCTCCGGACAGCCCATGGTTGCATCACCCTCACGTCACCATCAGTCCGCACCTTGGCTATGTGTCCACGCCGGTATTCGAAGTCTTCTACAAAACCATGGTGAACGACCTGACCCGATGGGCGCGGGAATCAACCATGGTGGCCGGCTGATCCCTGCGGCACCGGCGGGTGGTCTTCTGGCGTGACCCCCAACGCCAACAGGAATCGCGACACCATGTTGTAGGCGGACACTACGCCGACGAGTTCCACGACGGCGGTGTTGCCCAACGCGGCCTGTAGTCGCTCCAGAATGTCGCGCGGCACGTCAATATCGCGCGTCATCGCGATGGTCAGCGCAATCACATCGCGCTCACGATCATCAAACACGTTGAGATCCATATCGGGGCAACCCATGGCGCGCAGCGCATCGACCTGGGCGGCCGTACCGCCCGCAGCAAGGAGCTCCGGTGCGTGGTGAAAAAACTCGTACTCCGCGCCGTTGAGTACCGCCACCCCACACATGGCAATCTCGCGCAGCTTGGCCGACACAGAAAGGTTACGCCGCACTTCCCCCAAAAAAGCATTCCAACCCCGGGCAAACGGAATGCTGTGCAAGAGCATACGATCCAGATGGATGAGTTGACCGCCACGACGGGCTCGGATTGCGTCGACCAGTTCCGCAGGTTCACGGATATCGCTGGGCACATAGGGAATGATGGGGGGCATAGACGTCTCTTAAATCGACAATGAAAAGACTTTACACTTCATGGATGCGCACCTCTCCGATCAACGCACGTCCGAGACCGTTTGCGGATTGTTGTAAAATTCTAGGCTCTTTCCTCGATAGCTCAGTTGGTAGAGCACCGGACTGTTAATCCGTAGGTCCCTGGTTCGAGCCCAGGTCGGGGAGCCAAAACAAAAAGCCCGGAGGAATCCGGGCTTTTTTCTTTTAGACTGCGGCCATGTCCATGGAAACTCTACTGGTGGCATTCGAGGGGCTGTTGGTGTTCGGCGGTGCGCTCGCCTTTGGCTGGTGGCAGTTGCGATCCGTGCGACAAGACCAGGAGAAAGCCCGTCGCGATAAGGACGCCAAGAACAACGAATGATTCCCTCACCCGATGCCCTGAATCCTCTGACCGAGGCGATTCAACTCTCGATTGCACCGGTATTCCTGCTGACCGGCGTGGCCGGCATGCTCAATGCGATTGGCACGCGACTCGCGCGCGTCATCGACCGGGAGCGCGTTCTGGAAGATCGGTTGGTCAATGCCACCGCGGACACCGAGCCCCGTTTCCACCGATTTCAGCGCGAACTGGAAACACTGGGCACGCGAAAGAAAATTATTAACGCCGCCACTGCGCTCATGGTGGTCTGCGCCGTGCTCATCGGCATGACCGTCGTCGAACTGTTTTATTCCACGGGCATGCAGGGTCGGCTACAGCTCTCCCAATGGGTGCCGGCCACCTTTCTGGCGGGATTTGTCTGCTTTATTGCCTCCTGCGTGCTGTACCTGGCCGAGATTCTCGTGGCCTCTCAGATGATCGGCCTGATCAAGAAGCGTCACTGATTGAACGGCGGCACCGTCCACAGCGGCGTCAATTAGCCAACCCCCCATCATCCTAGTGCGTGCGGGCGCCGTCTGCGAAACGGGCTGCTCCCATGCAGTCGCCAGTCGATCAACGGAAACACCATGCAACCCGCACCCAAGGCCGCAAAGCCAATCGCCCATTGAACCGGCGTCCCGCCACCGCCTGCGGCGTCCAGTGCCACACCAAATATGGCCGGTCCGATCACACCACCACCGCCAAACCCGATTAACGAGTACAGACCGAGTGCGGCACCTTTGACAGAGGGATCCGCCGAGGAGACCAGCCCTGCGGTGAGCGTGGCCGAATCCGCCATGACCAACATCGAATACGCCGTCATCAATGCGAACACGATCCACCATCCGCTTCCGGCCATCAGGGCCATCACCACCCCCACCAGGGTCGTGACCATCATCACCAGCACGATCCAGGCACGTCGCCCGATACGCAGTGCCATCTCATTGCCCAAAATAGAAGACGGAACAGAAAGCACACTCACGAGCGCGGTGGCCGATGCCGCCGACATGGGGGTGACCGAACCACTGGGCAACAGTGCTGCACTGAAGGCGAAAAACGCCACGATCCAGGCACGCGAGCCAAATAGCTCTGCACAATGCACACCGTAACCAATCGTGTAACCCAGGCACTCCCGATCCCGCAGCACCCGTCGCCATGTGGCCACTGGAAAGAGACGTTGAAGCGACCAGTTCACCGCGATCGGATGCCGCTCATGGGCCAATGGCCGCGTGCTCGATAAGACAATCCACGCAGCCGCCAGCGGGCCAAGGGCACACAGGAAAAAGGTCCAATGGGTTCCAATGCGCGGCAAGGATTGACCCGCGATGAAGAGCGATGAGGCCGCACCCAGTCCAAAAAACGCCGTGTAAAACGCCACAAAACGCGACTGCTCACGCCCACGGGTCCGGTCCGACAAGATCTTCAACCCCGGCATGTAGGTGGCTGCGATACCGCACCCCAGCAGCACTTGAAACAGCAGCGCCGAGACAAAGCCCTGTGCACCAAGTGCAAATCCTATCCCACCGGATGCCGCGATCAGACTTCCGAAGGTGTAGATGCGCCGGGCATCCATCACGTCGGTCAGACTGGACCAGGTGGATACGGTTGCGACATATCCAATAAAAAAGCCGCTGGCAATCCAACCGGCTTCGCTGTTGGACAGCCCCCACTGGGCCTGCAACTGGGTCAAGGCCACCGCATACGTGGAGAACCCCAACAACGACAAGATATGGGCCAACAACAGCGAAATGGCAACACGTTTAACTTGCATGCACAATAGCGGCCATGATTCGAGGACTGGTTCAGATTCTGTTGTTTCAGGGGCTTGGCGAGATTATCTCGAAACTGCTCGGATTACCAATTCCAGGTCCTGTGATTGGTCTGGTGCTTTTGCTGGCCACGTTACTGATGCGACGACGCATCGATGCCGATCTCGATCTCGTTGCCACCGCCTTTACGCAGCATCTCGGGCTTTTGTTTATTCCAGCGGCCGTCGGTGTGGTGATGTTTGTGCCGCAACTGGCCGATCACGGCCTGACCATTGCCATTATTTTGCTGATCAGCGTGGCGACCTCCGTGGCCGTGAGCGCACTGGTCTTGAAGTGGCGAAAATGACCTCCGCGATGTCATTAATGGAGTTGGGCGAGATCTGGGTGTACCTGACCGGGACCCCGCTGCTGTCGCTGATTCTCACCCTGGTCGCCTATCAGATCGGACTGATGCTCTATGAGCGGGCCGACAAAAACCCGCTGGCCAATCCGGTGGCCATCGCCATCATTGTGGTCATCACCACCATCTCACTGATGAATATTCCGTACGCCACTTACTTTGAAGGGGCGCAGTTCATTCACTTTCTGTTGGGCAGTGCCACGGTGGCACTGGCCGTGCCCATCTATAAAGGTTGGCGTCTGCTCAAGGGCAAGGGGGTTTCCTTGTCCTTGGCACTCTTGGCCGGTGGTGGCGTATCGATCGGCTCTGCGGTGGGACTCGCCACCCTGGCCGGATTGCCAAAGGAGCTGATCGTGCCGTTTTATGCGAAATCGGTAACCGCTCCAATTGCCATGGGGATTGCCGAAAACATCGGCGCTTCGCCCACGCTGACCGCGGTCTACGCCGTGTCAACAGGAATCCTAGGCGCCATTGTGGCCCGCTATGTGCTCGACGGGCTGCGCATGCAGCAATGGTGGCAACGCGGATTTGCGATTGGAATTGCCGCCCATGGCATTGGCACATCACGGGCATTCTCAGTACACGCCGAAGCCGGTGCCTTTGCCAGCATCGGCATGGGCCTGCATGGCGTGATCGGGGCGATCCTTATTCCTTTGCTACCCTAAACCAGGCGGCGTACATCGCGGGCAAGGACAACAAGGTCAAAGCGGTGGCCACCACCAGACCACCCATGATCGCCACGGCCATGGGGCCCCAGAAGACACTGTTCGATAACGGGATCATGGCCAATACGGCGGTGGCCGCCGTCAAGGCAATTGGTCGGAACCGGCGCACCGCCGCCTCAATGATGGCCGTGCGATCGGCCACGCCCCGACGACGGTCTTGCTCAATCTGATCGATCAGAATCACCGAATTGCGCATGATCATGCCACTGAGGGCGATCACCCCCAACAGCGCCACAAACCCAAACGGTCGATTCAAGACCAATAGCGCAACCGCAACGCCCGCAATGCCCAACGGACCGGTGAGAAACACTAAGACCGCGCGGCCAAAACTCTGCAACTGCAGGACCAATAGCGTAAAAATCACAAACAACATCACCGGCATTCCGGCCGCAATCGAGCTCTGACCCTTACCGCTTTCCTCAACCGCGCCCCCGATCTCAATGCGGATATCCGGTGGCAATGTGGCAAGAAGCGGCGCAAAGGCCTGCAGGAGTGCGCCGGTCATGGTGGCCCCCTGCACGCCATCGATCACGTCGCCCTGAATGGTAATGGCGTACTCCCTGCCCTCACGCCACATCACGCCGTACTCCCACACACTGCGAATGTCCGCCACCTGGTAAAGCGGTATCAGACCGCCCGAGGAAGACGGAATCAGAATGCGTGAGAGTTCGGCCAACTGATCGCGCTCTGCAGCAGGCAGGCGCAACACGATCGGAATCAATCGATCCGACTCCCGATACTCGCCAAGACTCACGCCACTGAAGTAAGCCGCCAGCGTCTGCGAGAGGGCCTGCTGGGATACGCCAAACTGCTGTGCACGGGCGGCGTCGAGCTCCACACGCGCCACCGGAATCTTTTCATTCCAGTTGTCATTCACGCCGCGCATGCGCGCATCGGCCCGCATCAAGGCCTTGGCCTGATCGGCGATATCACGCAAACGCTCCGGGTCCGGTCCCACCACGCGAAACTGCACGGGATAGGGCACCGGCGGTCCGTTGGGCAACAAGCGGGCACGAATCCGCGCCTCGGGATAGGTCTCCTCTAAAAGCCTCGGCAGGGTGGTGATGAGCTGCTGGCGTGCCGCGGGCGTATCGGTGAGCACAATGGCCTGCGCCACGTTCGGCTGAGGAAGAATCTGATCCAGCGGCAGAAAAAAACGGGGCGCTCCCGTTCCAATCCAAACGCTCACGCTGCGAACGCCTTGCTGCTCAAGAATCGTCTGCTCAACGCGTTTGGCGAGCGCCTCACTGGCCGCCACACTACTGCCCTCCGGTAACCACATATCCACCATGATTTCCGGTCGGGACGAATCCGGAAAGAACTGCTGTTGCACCCGAGACATGCCCACCAATCCCAGCACAAACACCAGCACCGTGAGCGCGATCACCGTCTTGCGGTAATCCACGCACCAGGCCACCAGTGCGCGAAACCGACGATAGAACACACCGTCAAAATGCTCGTGCCGCTCGCCCGCTGCACCATTGCCCACTCGCGCCGGTGCGCGCAGCAACCCATGGCCGAGGTAAGGGACGAAAATCACCGAGACCAGCCATGAGACCAGCAGGGACGCCGCCGTGACCGCGAAGATCGCAAAGGTGTACTCCCCGACCGCGGAATCGGCCAAGCCAATGGGCAGAAAACCGGCGGCGGTAATCAAGGTGCCCGTGAGCATCGGCATAGCAGTGAGCGAATAGGCAGCCGTCACTGCCGATACGCGATCGGCCCCTTGCTCCAGTTTGCGCACCATCATCTCCACCACAATGATGGCGTCATCGACCAGCAAACCGAGCGCGATGATCAACGAGCCCAGTGAGATCTTATGCAACCCCACTCCCCAGAGCTTCATGATTAGAAACGTTACGGCCAACACCAGTGGAATGCTGATCGCCACCACCAGTCCGGGCCGCGGATCAATCCGCCAGGGGTGTCGGTGCAGTCCCAGTGTGAGCAGACTCACCCCCAAGACGATGGCGATGGCCTCCACCAACACGGTCATGAATTCCCGAACGGAATCCGCCACGACCGCCGGCTGATCCTGAATACGCGTGATGCTCACGGCCACGGGCAACTGCGTCTGCAATTCGGCGGTGGCCGCAGACAGCTGCCGTCCGAGCCGAACAATGTCCCCGCCCTTGCGCATCGATACACCAAGCCCCACGACGTCCTGGCCCTGAACCCGCAGTTTCATCACGCTGGGATCAACGGGCATACGACGCACCTCGGCAAGATCCCCCACACGAAACACCTGCTGCCCGATTCGCAGCGGCAGCGCGCGAAGGGCCTCCACCGAGGTGAGCCGGGACTCTAATCGCAGGGGGATATCCGTATCCGGTGTCTGCACCACCCCGGCGCTTAACACGCTGTTTTGTGCCTGTGCCGCCGCCACCACCTGGGCCACAGTCAATCGATACTGGGCTAACCGTGTGCGGGAGAGTTCGACATAGAGCCGCTCATCCTGAAGTCCATAAATCTCCACCTTGCCCACGTCCGAAACCCGGAGCAAGGCCTGTCGGGCCATCTGGGCGAAGTCCCGCACATCGCGCGGGCTGTAGCCCGGCGCCGAGAGCGCGTAGATCACCCCAAAGGTGTCGCCAAAGTCATCATTAAAGAACGGTCCCTGCACGCCTTCCGGCAGCGTGGCCCGCATATCCCCAATGCGCTTGCGCACGGTGTACCACAGCTGCCCAACCTCATGAGGCGGTGAGTTGTCGCGCAGCTGAAAAATAATGGTCGATTCACCGGGCTTGGCGTAGCTGCGGATCTTGTCCGCGTATGGCACTTCTTGAAGCACTCGTTCGATCTTGTCGGAGACCTGATCCGACATCTGCTCGGTCGTTGCACCGGGCCACATTGTCTTGATCACCATCACACGCCAGCTAAAGGGCGGGTCTTCGTCTTGGCCCAGCTGAAAGAAGGCGCTGATCCCAAGGATCAATAGCGCCACCATCATGTAGCGCACCAAGGCCGGGTGCTCAATGGCCCAGAGGGAAAGATTAAATCGTTGTCGCGTCATGCCCCACGATCACCGTGCTTATCGCGGCGCCATCAGTCGTACCGTTTCACCCTCGGTCAGCACGTGCGTGCCCGCCGCGACAATCCGATCCCCCGTCGACAGTCCCGCCACCACTTCCACCGCGCGCTCAGTCATGCGGCCGGTTTTGATTGCGACCCGCTCAATACGGTAAAGCGATGGATCGATCGGCACCAGCCGATACACCGCCTCCCCATTGATCACACTGGCCAGTGGCACCATCATGGCGGATGTCCGCGCACCACGGCGCTCCAGTAAACGCGGCATGGATAGGCGCGCATCCGCACCAAGCTGCAGGATCATGACCACTTCGCGTGGCGCGACCATCATGCCGGGTTTGGCCAGCACCGACTGCACACGTCCCGGGGCCAGGGCCCGCAGGGTGGCGTAGCCCAGTGCATCACTGGTCGCTTCAAACTTAGCGCGCGCGGCCTTGACCTCGGACTCGCGACGCTCAAACTCCGCCTGGGAAATGAATCCCTTCTGACGCAGATCCGCAAAACGTTGAAAGTTTGCTTCGGCCGCATCGCGCTCGGACTGCGCCGCGACGAGCTGCGTGCGGGCTGACGACTCCGATAAGGCCATGTCCAGGGGATCTAAGCGTGCCAATGCCTGACCATCACTGACCACGTCGCCCTCTTGGACTAACACGGCCAACACCCGCCCGGCCACATCGAAAGCCGGCATCGCCGGATCTTTCGCCATTCGGGCCGAGGTGGTGGGTGCCTCGGGCGCCTCCACTGCGCTGCCCACGACAAATGCCTTCACCACCTTCGGAGGGATCGGGCGCGGCGCTTCCTGAGAACATCCCGCCAGGACCATGCCCGCACCGAGCACGGTCAACAGTCGCCGGAGGCCCCCGCGAATAACGGGATCAAAAATCGTCATCGTGATCTAGGCGTAACGCCGGTAATGTTGAAATTGAAAACGAATGCCGCCCTGTTCACTGGTCTGCATCTCTCCTGACTCGCACTCCCACTTCTTAGAGTCCACCACCGGAAAAAAAGCATCGCCTGCTACATCCAGGTGGACTCGGGTGATGTCGAGCTCGTCGGCCAAGGGCATGGTGGCCTGATAGATCTGCGCGCCACCAATCACATAGACCGGCCCATCCGCGCCCGACACACGCGCCACGGCATCGGCCAGATCCTCCAGGCGATGCACCGCCTGCACCTGCGCCCCACACGACAAGGCCTGTTGCTGTACGTGATCCGGCACTGACCAGTCCGTATCCCGGGTGAGCACCAGCGATATCCGTTGGGGTAAAGGTTTGCCTAATCGCTGAACAATCGATTCAAATGTCAGACGCCCCATGACCACAACATGGTGCAGGGTCAAGGCCTTAAAGCGCCGCAGATCCTCGGGAAGATGCCAGGGCAACTGGTTATCCACTCCGATCACGCCGCGATCGGCGACTGCCGCTAACAATACCAATCGCATCTCACGCGCTCCGTGGTCCTTGCCGACACATTACACCGCCACCGGCGCTTTAATATGGGGATGGCACTGGTAGCCGACAATCTCAAAATCTTCAAACTGATAGTCAAAAATCGAGGCGGGTTTACGACGAATCGTTAAGGTGGGCAAGGAATACGGGGTGCGTGAGAGCTGCTCACGGGCCTGCGTCACATGATTGGAATACAGGTGGCAATCGCCGCCGGTCCAGATGAAATCCCCTACCTCCAGATCACACTGCTGGGCCACCATATGGGTCAGCAGCGCATAGCTGGCGATATTAAACGGCACGCCCAAAAAGATATCGGCACTGCGCTGATACAACTGACACGAGAGCCGCCCCTGCGCCACGTAAAACTGGAACAGGGCGTGGCATGGCGCCAAGGCCATCTGGGGAATCTGGCCCACGTTCCACGCCGATACGATTAAGCGACGTGAATCTGGCGTAGCACGGATATCGCGCATCAGTTGACTGATCTGATCGATGGTGGCGTTCGGATTTTCCGGCGTTGGCGCCGGCCAACTCCGCCACTGCCGGCCATAGACTGGCCCCAGGTCACCATCCTCACGGGCCCACTCGTCCCAGATCGTGACGCCTTTCTCTTGCAGCGGGCGCACGTTCGATGAGCCACTGAGAAACCACAACAACTCATGAATGATCGACTTGGTGTGGAGTTTCTTGGTGGTCACCATGGGAAACCCGTCCGCCAGATTAAATCGCATCTGCCATCCAAAGACCGAACGGGTGCCGGTGCCGGTGCGATCCGTTTTCTCTGCGCCATGCTCCAGCACATAACGCATCATGTCCAAGTACGCCTTCATTTGCTCAGATCACCCTCACCATGGAACGTGGATCACCTCGCGCCTGCATGCTCCCCACCACGGATGCCAGGGAAAATCCGGCGTCACGGAACGCGGCCAATACCCGCTCGGCCGCCGCCGGCGCGACACAGGCCAACAGACCACCACTGGTCTGCGGATCGGTCATCAGCACCTGGGCATGCGTTGGCAGATGCGCCTTCAGCACAACATCCTGGCCGTAGCTCTCCCAGTTACGGGTCGATGCGCCGGTGAAAAACCCTTGCGCCATCAGATCGGGCACGCCGGGCAGCACCGGGACGCGGGCAAACTCCACCACCGCATCCAAATTCGATCCCCGAGCAATCTCCAGAAGGTGCCCTGCCAAACCGAATCCGGTCACATCGGTTAAGGCGTGCACCTCAGAAAACTGCCCCAACGCGGCACCCACGGTATTCAATGTGGTCGTTGACCTGACCATTTCGCTGTACAGCGTTGTCGACAGGGCCTCTTTCTTTAACGCAGAAGAATAAATCCCAACGCCCAGACCCTTTCCAAGAATCAGGACATCGCCCTCTCGGGCATCTCGATTACGACGGATGTGATCAGGGTGCGCCACACCGAGCACCACCAGACCATAAATGGGCTCGACCGAATCGATCGTGTGGCCACCTGCAATGGGAATGCCGGCGCTGGCACAGACATCGTGCCCACCTTTCAGGATCTGACCGATCGTTTCCTTGGGCAAGACATTGACGGGCATGCCCACAAGGGCCAACGCAAAAATGGGCGTCGCGCCCATGGCATAAATATCGGAAATGGCATTCGTCGCCGCAATGCGACCGAAATCGTAAGGATCATCCACCACCGGCATAAAGAAATCCGTGGTCGCCACCAGGGCCTGCTGATCATTTAACTTCCAGACCGCGGCATCGTCACTGGTCTCCGTGCCCACCAAAAGTTCTTTGGGTGCAATGCCCACCGGAATCTTGGCCAAAATCTCATTGAGCACCGCCGGCGCAATTTTGCATCCGCAACCGCCCCCATGGGCCAGTGAGGTAAGCCTCACCGACGTGCCCTTCGATGCACTCATGCCTCCTCCTTTACTAAAGGCTCTGCTAATTTTCGTACCAGCCGCACCAGCTCATCGCGCTCTTGCGCCGTGGATGTTAACCGTGCGGCCAGCGCGCTGTGACGCTGCCGTAAGGCCTCGCCCAACGCCGCATCGCCGACAAATCGCGTTAACAAGGATGCCAACGCATCCGCATCCCCGACACGGAACAGCCCAGGATAGTTCACTCCGAGCTGCGCGCGGTGGGCCGCAATATCCGAGGCGATCACCGGGAGACGGCATCCCACTGCCTCGGCAATCACCAGGGCGCCACCCTCGGAAATCGAAGGCTGCACCAAGCAGTGTACCTGTGTCATCGATCGCATCGTCTCCGCGTGACTCAGCGGCCCCCTCACCAGAATCCCAGGGTTATTCGCCGATAGTGTGAGCAGTTCCTGCATCAGGGTTTTGTCCTGATACGACCCCACATGAATCAGACGCACCGGCACCCGCCCGCCATCGGCCCGGTGGGCCCACCCCTGCGGAAACGCCCGATGAAATGCCTGAAAACCGGTGCGCGGATCCTTTTCCGCCCGGATGTGGCCCGCCATCATGAACCGGACGGTTTTGCTGTGTGGCGTGATCACGGGCGCAAACGGTTTACGCACGGGCGAGGTCTGCAAGAGCACATGCACCCGATCGGCAAGATGCGGCCAACGGGTCGCCACTTCCTGTTGTGCTTCCTGCTGCAAGGTCACGATCAGGGTTGCCCGCGCCAGCGACGCTTCCGCCCGCTGATAGACCGGCGATCCGGCATTGTTCGGCTGCAAGGCCGTATAGAGATCCGTGCCGGTCAAAACGACCATGATGGGAATACCGGCCCGATCAAAGGCCGCGACCTCATCGGCCGAGCGCTGCGCGTTGAGCACGATGGCCACCGTACGCTGGCCCGCCTCGACACGGGCATCGTCCATGCGATGCGGTTCAAAGACCTCTGCATTGATTCCTGCGGCACGCAACATCTGAGCGTAACGGGATGCCGTGCGCCAGTTGCCCATTCCGGAGGCGGCGCCAAACGGCGTCACGATCCGGACGTCGATGCGCCGGGTCATTTATTCCGGTACGCCAACGGCTACCGTATTAAAGCCTGCATCGACATAGGTGATCTCTCCCGTGATGCCCGCGGCAAGATCGGACAACAGAAACGCCGCCGTGTTGCCCACGTCTTGGATCGTGACATTGCGACGCAAGGGAGAGGATTGCTCGACAAAATCAAGAATCTTTCCGAAACTTTTAATGCCGGCGGCAGCCAAGGTTTTAATGGGGCCGGCCGAGATGCCATTGACCCGGATATTTTTGGGGCCCAGGCTCGTGGCGAGATAACGCACCGAGGCCTCGAGACTGGCCTTGGCCAGACCCATCGTGTTGTAGTGGGCGACAAACTTCTCCGCTCCGAGGTAGGACAAGGTGACCATGGCCCCGCCCTGGGGATTCATCATCGGCAAGGCCGCCTTGGCCAGTGCCGGAAAACTATAGGCGGAAATCTCATGGGCGATCCGAAATCCCTCTCGGCTAAGGCCATCCAGAAAATCCCCGGCGATGGCCTCCCGTGGCGCAAATGCAATGGCATGCACCACGCCGTCGAGGGTTGGCCACGAGGCCTTCAATGCCTCCATACAGGCGGCAATCTGCGCATCTTCGGCGACATCCAGAGGAAAGCACAGTTGGCTTCCAAATTCGGCGGCCATCTCCTTCACGCGCTCTTCGAACCGCTCGTTCTGGTAGGTGAAGGCCAGTTCCGCGCCCTGGGCGTGACAGGCCTGCGCAATGCCATAGGCGATCGATCGATTCGACAACAGCCCGGTCACCAGAATGCGCTTGCCCTTCAGAAAAGCCATAACAACTCCTTGAGTGAGATTCCCAATGCGCCGCGATGGACATGGCGGGCCATAGGGGCAATTCTAATCGTCCCGCCCCCGGGGCTTCGTTACACTGCCAGCCATGAAAACCCCGACGTCTGCCCACGGCCCAACATGTCTGCGCGTGCGGTCACGGGCGGCCCGTATCCGCTCTGCCCTAGGGGCCCTCTCCTTAGGGATGGCCCTGTGCATCCCGATGGCACCGATTCAGGCCAAGCCGCCTGCAACGCCAGCGCGTTCGGCGGCACCGGGCACAGAATTCGTGCATGGCATGGCCTTGGGCGACACGCCCCGATACGGCCCGGAGTTCACCCACTTTCGCTACATCAACCCCGCAGCCCCCAAAGGCGGTGAACTGCGTCTGTCGGCCATGGGGACGTTCGATAAGCTCAATCCGTTTACCTTAAAAGGCATTGCGGCGCGCGGCGTCATGGATCTGATGTTTGAGTCCCTCACCATCGGAAGCCTGGATGAACCGATGAGCATGTACGGCCTGCTGGCCCAGGACATGCGACTGGCCAAGGATCGTCTGTCCATCACCTTTCGTCTTCGCCCTGAAGCACGGTTTTCCAACGGCGACCCCGTCACGGCCGACGATGTGAAGTTTTCGTTTGACACCCTGCGCAGCAAGGCCGCGAGCCCCATTTGGCGCAACTACTGGGCCGACATCAAAGAGGCCGTAGTCATCGATGCCCGAACCATTCGGTTTGATTTTTTACGCAAGAACCGTGAGCTGCACATGATCGTCGGTGCCGTGCCCGTGTTCTCCAGGGCATGGGGACGCCAACAGGGGGCAGACAAACCTTTCGAGCAGTGGATCCAGGACCCGCCGATTGCCAGTGGCCCCTATGTGATCGAACGGATGGATCTGGGCAAATCGATTCGCTTTAAACGTCAGACCCGTTACTGGGCCGACGAGGTACCGACCCGAAAGGGCCAGTTCAACTTTGACACCATCAGTTTCCGCTACTACAAGGATGAATTTGCCCGCATTGAAGCCTATAAGGCGGGGGAGTTTGATTTTGTTCACGAAAATGCAGCCAAGAACTGGGCCCGCAGTTATATCGGCCGAAAGTTCGCCAGTGGCGAGCTCATCAAAACCGAGCTGCCTAATTCCAATGCGCAAGGTCTGCAGGCGTTTTACTTCAACGTTCGCAAGCCCATGTTTAAAGATGTGCGGGTACGCGAGGCGATTGCCCTGGCCTTGGATTACGAATGGATGAACCGTCAGTTGTTCTACAACCAGTACAAGCGGTCGACCTCGTATTTCACCAATACCGTGATGGCGGCCACCGGCCGGCCATCGGACGATGAGCTTAAGGTGTTGAACCCCTTTCGTGATCGGCTGATGCCCGCGGTGTTCGACGATGTGCCACTGCCGCCCACCACGGCGCCACCCCACTCCCTGCGGGAAAACCTGCGTCGTGCACGCAGTCTGCTGGCCGAGGCCGGATGGACCTATCGCGATGGCGCGCTGCGCGACGCATCCGGCAAGCCCTTTGAATTCGAGGTCCTGCTGTCGAGTCGCACCTGGGAGCGGATTCTCGCGCCCTTTTCCCGCAATCTCGAGAAACTGGGCATCACCGCCAAAGTCCGTGTCACCGATACATCCCTGTATAAGAAACGGGTGGATGACTACGACTACGACATGATCGTGCATTGGTACCTGTCCAGCCAAAGCCCCGGAAATGAACTCGTATTTCGCTTTACGAGTTCAGCTGCCCGGGAGCTGGGGGCGGACAATTTCATCGGCATCGAGGATCCCGTCGTGGATCAGTTGGTGGCCCGGATCCTGTCCGTGGAGACCCGTGATCAGCTCATTACGGCCACACGGGCCTTAGACCGTGTCTTGCGCGCAGGCCACTATGCGATTGCCCATTGGCACAATAATGTCCACCGGATCTCGTATCGCCGCGGGCTGGCCGGGCCCGAGACCCTGCCCGACTACTACCACTCCGAGGACTGGGTGCTGGCGGCCTGGTGGTGGCAACACCATCCGCCAGGATCCCCCGACGCTGGGCGCCAGTCCAACGCACCGAAAGGCTCACCATGAATCCGGCCCTGTGGCGCTACATCGGCAAACGCCTTGCACTGATGATTCCCACCCTCTTTGGGATTCTCTTGATCACCTTTGCCATCATTCAGTTTGTGCCCGGCGGCCCCGTGGAACAAATGGTGCAAATGCTCAAAGGCGATCACGCCGCCATGGGCGGTGCCAGCGCCTCGCTACCGGGCGGCGCGAGCCAGGAGGTGGGCCAGACCAGCAACATCTATCGCGGCAATCGCGGTGTGGATGCGGCAAAGCTAGAGGAGATCAAGGCACTTTACGGTTTCGATAAACCCGTGCACGAGCGCTTCATTCATATGGTGAGCGGCTTTCTCACCTTCGACCTGGGAAAGAGCTTTTTCCACGATCGCAGTGTCTGGCAGCTGATGAAAGACAAGCTTCCGGTATCCATCAGTCTGGGCATCTGGACATTCCTGCTGACCTATCTGGTATCCATTCCATTGGGCATTGCCAAGGCCGTGCGACACGGCTCACGATTTGATCTGTGGACGAGCACGGCCATCCTGGTCGGCTACGCCATTCCCGGCTTCGTACTGGGTGTGGCCTTATTGGTGCTCTTTGGCGGCGGCAGCTTTCTTCAACTCTTTCCGTTGCGGGGACTGACCTCGGATGACTGGGAGTCGCTGAGCCTGGCCGGAAAGGTCCTGGACTATTTCTGGCATCTGACACTGCCCATTATCTGCATGACCCTGGGCAGCTTTGCGGTGACCACGATGCTCACCAAGAACACCATGCTGGAGGAAATTCGAAAACAATATGTGCTGACGGCGCGCGCAAAAGGGTTGTCTGAGCGCACCGTGCTCTGGCGCCATGTCTTTCGAAACGCCCTGATTCCAATCGTGACCGGATTTCCTGCCGCTTTTGTGGGCGCGTTTTTCACGGGATCGTTGCTGATTGAAACCTTGTTTTCATTGGATGGGCTGGGGCTGCTCTCCTATGAAGCGGTGATCAAGCGCGACTATCCGGTGGTGATGGGATCCCTTTATTTCTTTGCCCTCATTGGCCTGGTGGCCAAACTGCTCAATGATCTGGCGTATGTCTGGGTCGATCCACGCGTGCAGTTCGAGGCCAATCGATCATGAAGAGCCTCTCCCCAGGACAGCGGGCCTGGCGCCGGTTTAAACAAAACCGCCGCGGCTACATCAGCCTGTGGATTTTCGCCGTGGCATTTGCGCTCTCTCTGGTGGCCGATGTCCTGTCCAACGATCGTCCGATCGTGGTCCATTACCAGGGGCAGTACTACTTTCCACTGGTCCATACCTATCCGGAAAAAACCTTCGGCGGTGATTTTGAAACCCCCACCGACTTTTTAGATCCATTTATTGAACGCAGCATTCAAGCGGGTTCCAACTGGGCCCTCTATCCCTTGAATCGTTACGCGTACAACAGTCTGAATTACTTCGCCCCCAGCCCCAATCCCGCTGCACCATCCACGGTGAACTGGCTGGGGACCGATGATCGCGGCCGCGATGTGTTGGCCCGATTGATTTATGGATTCCGGGTATCGGTGCTCTTTGCCCTGGCCCTGACGGCCATCGGCGTGGTGCTGGGCATCGTGATGGGCGCCCTTCAGGGCTACTTTGCCGGCAAAGTGGATCTGGTCATTCAGCGTTTTATCGAAATCTGGGGGTCGGTGCCGGAACTCTACCTGCTGATCATTCTGGCATCGGTATTTGAACCGGGGCTCCTGATTCTGTTGGTCATTCTGTCGCTCTTCGGATGGATGGGGCTGTCCGACTATGTACGAGCCGAATTTTTGCGCAATCGTTCACTGGAGTACGTCACAGCAGCCCGCGCATTGGGACTCTCAAATCTGCAGATCATTACCCGCCACGTGCTGCCCAATAGCCTGACACCGGTGATCGCGTTTCTGCCATTTCGCATGAGTGCCGCCATCCTGGCGTTGACCAGCCTGGATTTTCTGGGCCTGGGCGTGCCCTCGACCACGCCGAGTCTGGGGGAGTTGCTGGCCCAGGGCAAAGCCAATCTGGACGCCTGGTGGATCTCACTGTCCACCTTTGGCGTACTCGTAGCGCTGCTATTGCTTCTGATTTTTATCGGTGAGGCATTGCGTGATGCCTTGGACACCCGGAGAGGCTGATGGCCACACCGCTCCTCTCCCTTCATCACCTGCAGGTCGAGTTTCCCACTCAACCCCAGACCGACGGCACGCCCGCCGTGCAAGACGTAAGTTTTGATATCCATCGCGGTGAGCGATTCGCCCTGGTCGGCGAATCAGGTTCAGGGAAAACCGTTACCGCGCTCTCCATTCTGCGTTTGTTGCCGGACGCTCAGACCCGCGGACAGATTCTGTGGACACCCCACCCCAACCACGTGGCGCACGACACGCCTGAAACCGTGGACCTGATCACGCTGTCCGAGCGGGCCATGCGTGGCCTGCGGGGTCGCGACATCGCCATGATCTTTCAAGAGCCGATGTCGGCGTTAAACCCATTGTTCACCGTGGGCCAACAGATCGCTGAAGTGCTGGAGGTGCACGAAGGGCTGTCCAAACGCGCGGCGCTCACGCGCGCCGTGGAACTCCTGGATCGCACCGGTGTCGATGAGCCGCATCGTCGCGCCAACAACACCCCGCACCAGCTTTCGGGCGGTCAGCGTCAACGGGTGGTGATTGCGATGGCATTGGCCTGCCATCCGCAGTTACTCATCGCCGATGAGCCCACCACGGCGCTGGACGTGACCATTCGCGAACAGGTGCTGGAGCTCCTGCTGCAGCTGCAGCGCGAAGAAGGCATGGCCATCCTGATGATCACCCATGACCTGCCGCTGGTGGAGCGGTTTGCCCAACGCGTGGGCGTGATGCAATCAGGGGCACTGGTCGAGACCAACACCACCTCGGAGCTCTTTGCCCAGCCACAGCATGACTACACACGACGGCTGTTGGCGAGCCGTCCGCAACGCATGGTGGCCGGTCCGATTCATGATCCAGAGATCGTCGAAGCCCGAGACATTCGATGCGAGTTTGCAATTCCCACCGGGTGGTGGCGTAAACGGGAATTTGTGGCCGTGGACAACGCCTCCCTGTCCATACGCCAAGGCGAGACACTGGGCATCGTCGGCGAGTCCGGCTCGGGCAAGACCACCCTGGCGCTCGCCATGCTGCGTCTGAGCAGCGCTTCCGTGAGCGGTGCGCTTGTCTTTGACGGGCAAGAACTGTTGGGCATGAACACGTACGATGTGCGCCAATTGCGCAAGCGCATGCAGATCGTGTTCCAGGATCCGTTCTCCGCGCTTTCTCCGCGCATGACGGTGAGCCAGATTCTGGAAGAAGGCCTTCGACTGCATTTCCCGGAACTCTCGCGAATCGAACGGGAATCTCGGGTGGCCGACATGCTAGAGGAGGTGGGTCTACCGGCCGACAGCGTGTCCCGATATCCTCATGAGTTCTCAGGAGGCCAGCGCCAGCGGATTGCCATCGCGCGTGCCGTGATTCTGCAACCGGATCTGCTGGTGCTCGATGAGCCCACCAGCGCCTTGGATGTCTCGATTCAGCAGCAGGTACTCGAGCTCTTGGTGCGCCTGCAGCGCCACCATCGTATGGCGTACCTGCTGATCACCCATGACCTGGCCGTCATCCGCGCCATGGCCCATCGGGTGGTGGTGATGCACCACGGCCAGGTGGTGGAATCCGGCAACACCATGGAGGTGCTGGATCACCCTCGTATGGACTACACGCGACGCCTGATTCATGCCGCATTTGCCACAGAGAAGTTATAGTTGGGTGTGTCGGGGACGTAGCTCAGCTGGGAGAGCGTCGCGTTCGCAATGCGAAGGTCGGGAGTTCGATCCTCCTCGTCTCCACCACTTCCGTCTTCAATGCCAGATCTCCGTTTGCTACGACTGAACAACGCCTGCCGTATTCCTGCTATGAAAAACATCCTCAGCATTGAAACCAACCCCCGCGGCCACTGGGTCGGAGACGGCTTTCCGGTGCGCTCGCTGTTCTCCTACTCCACGCATGCGAAACAGCTCAGTCCATTCCTGTTGCTCGATTTCGCCGGCCCCGCCGAGTTCGCGCCCGCCACGCGGCCGCGTGGTGTCGGACAGCACCCTCACCGTGGATTCGAGACGGTCACGATCGTGTACCACGGGGAAGTCTCCCACCGTGACTCGACCGGCCAGGGCGGCACCATCGGTCCTGGCGATGTGCAGTGGATGACGGCCGGTGCCGGGATCCTTCACGATGAGTTCCACTCCGAGGCCTTTACACGATCGGGCGGCCTGCTTCAGATGGTTCAGCTGTGGGTGAATCTGCCCGCCGTGCACAAGATGACGCCACCGGGCTATCAAGCCATTCTGAACGCCGACATTCCATGCGTCCCGCTCTCCGATCAGGGAGGGTCCATTCGGGTGATCGCCGGACAGTGCGGTGAGGTCACGGGCCCGGCGAGAACATTCAGTCCGATGAATGTCTGGGATCTTCAGTTAACGGCGGGCCACCACAGCACTCTCTCGGCACACGACGGATGGAACACGGCATTGGTGGTGTTAAAGGGTCAACTGAAGGTCAACGGCACGGGCCTCGCCCAGGAAGGTGAAATGGTGGTGCTCTCGGCCGAGGGCGCGGACCTATCGATCGAGGCGCTCACCGATGCGTCAGTGCTGCTGCTGAGTGGCGAGCCGATCTTAGAGCCCGTGGTGGGCTACGGTCCGTTTGTGATGAACACCCGCACGGAAATCGAGCAGGCGATTACGGATTTCAATAACGGCCGGTTTGGAGAGATGCCGGCCTGATCGGGCAGACCGTCTTAGGTTTTCGGCAGTGTCACCCCGGTTTGACCCTGGTACTTCCCGCCGCGATCTTTATACGACGTGCCACAGATCTCATCGCTCTCAAAAAAGAGCATCTGCGCACAGCCTTCGCCCGCATAGATCTTGGCCGGCAAGGGCGTGGTGTTGGAGAACTCCAGGGTCACGTGCCCTTCCCACTCGGGCTCCAAGGGCGTTACGTTGACGATGATGCCGCAATTCTTGACGAACACACCACTCTCCAGCGCAAAGTTACCCGCCTCTGGCACCGTAAGACAGAACACATCGTGCTCACCCCCTAACGATCGAACGCCGGTGACTTTGTGGTTGAGTCGACCGTACTCCATCGGGGGTTCTTTCACCTTATGCCCACGTCCGGAACCACGGAACGCCGCGAGCAACTCTGGAAAACGCCGGAAGACAGACCGATCACAATCGAGCAAACGCGCCGCCCCCCGGATCGAACCGGTCTGATGTAAGGCTTGAAGCACGCGCGCTTCATCGATATCACCACGAAGATTGATCTGGCGTGCGATCTCCGCTTGCCGCAGACGACGCTGGGTCGACCCATTGGCCCAGGCGCGACGCATGAGTTCGCTATGTCGCTGTCGCGCTAACGGATCAGCGAAGCGCGTCCGATGCGCTTGGCTCAAAAGGGCTCGGGTCTCCGCGCACACCTGTTGACGCTCCGCCAGGAGACGATCCCGCGCCTCACGATACCGCTCCTCAGACCAGAAATCACGGGCACGCTTGGATTGAATCTGACTGTAGCTTTCAGCCCATTCAGGATCGCTCATCAACGACTGCAAAGCGGCCTTGATGGATGCGCTGTGCTCGCCCGGATCAAACTCTTCACCATAATTCTTCTGGTTATGAAGGGCGATATGCTCTTTGGCCAGCATACGCACCAGATTCCAGGGATTGTTATTTAACCGGTCGTGATCGACATGATGCCGATGGGTTCCCCGCTGATCAGCGTACATGCCAAACCGCAGATTCCAGTCATCCGCTAGCCGATGGGTCGGCAGTAAATGGCCATTGATCGGCTGATAAACCATCTCATAACCACGAAAGATCGACCGATAGAGCGGCATCAAGGAGACGCCAGGTGATAACTCAGCGGCCGCTATCCAGCACCCATCTCGGGTCATGAATAAATGATCGGGCGTGGCATGGATCGTCTGCCCATTATCGAGATGTACTTCTACTAAGTTGTCGCGTCCCACATATCGGGGTGCGTCCAACTGGGCGACAATCAGTCGACCGTTCTCACCAATGCTGTACCCCCAAAACCGTTCACCCGACTCGTGACGCCGAGCCATCTCCTCCAGCGTCGGCGCTGTACCGTCCACTAACGCCACACGGGTGTCGCCGCGAAAACAACGCGCATACGTTGATTTACCAAGACAGATCACCAGCGTGCTACGCGGAATGCGGAAGTATTCCACCGTGCGGGCCAGGGCAAATGAATTGGGCGGAATCACGCAGACATCGCCCTTGAAATCCACAAACGAGGCGCTGTCGAAATTCTTCGGATCCACGATCGTGCTGTTGATGTTCGTGAAAATCTTGAACTCATCGGCGCATCGGACATCGTAGCCGTAGCTCGATGTCCCGTAGGACACGATTTTCTGGTCTCCGGCGTAACGGACCTGATCGGGCGCAAACGGCTCGATCATCTTGTGGGACTCCGCCATGCGGCGAATCCAGTGATCGCTTTTAATGGTCATAGTGCGAAGATTTTCGCACAGGACGCCTACCGCCTTAGGTGCCCACGATCTTAATGCTTGGGAACTTGGCGCTGTGGTCTTCGGACAGCAGTGCGACGCGGGCGCCCACCGTACGGGCGATCTCGCGATAGGCATTGGCGATCGGACCGTCGGGCTCGGCCACCACGGAGGGCCGCCCCGAGTCCGCCTGCTCACGAATCCGAATATCCAATGGCAGTGCACCCAGGAACTGGACATCGTATTGATCGGCCATCCGGGCACCACCGCCCTGGCCAAATATGTGCTCGGTGTGTCCACAGTTCGAGCACACGTGCATGGCCATGTTTTCCACAATGCCCAGAATCGGAACCTTCACTTTCTCAAACATCACCAGTCCCTTTTTGGCATCGAGCAGTGCAATGTCCTGCGGCGTGGTCACGATCACCGCACCGGTCACCGGCACGCGCTGTGACAGGGTCAGTTGAATATCGCCTGTACCCGGCGGCATGTCGACCACCAGATAATCCACATCATCCCAGGCCGTCTCGGTGAGCAGCTGCTCCATCGCCGACGACGCCATCGGGCCACGCCACACCATGGGCGTATCGTCATTGGTGAGCATGCCCATGGAAATCACCTGCACGCCGTGGGCCACCTTGGGTTCGATCTTGTTTTGATCGTTGGAATACGCCTGTCCGCCCGCACCCAACATCATGGTCTGCGATGGCCCATAGATATCGGCATCCATCATGCCCACCCGCGCGCCCTCGGCGGCCAGTGCCAAGGCCAGGTTGGCCGCCGTTGTGCTCTTGCCGACACCGCCCTTGCCCGAGGCGACCGCAATGATGTTCTTAATCCCCGTTAAGCGTTTCATAGTGGCCGGTATGGCCCGGGCCTTTACCTTCACGCTGACATTGACCTTCACCTGACCGCCAGGCGCCACACCGGCCAAGGCGCGGCCCACACGCTCTTGCCACACCGAGGCTTCGCCAAGCGCTGCGTACGGCAACACAATCTCCACCGACAGTGCGCCATCCCGAATGGCCACCTCGCCCACCATCTTGGCACTCACTAAATCCTTGCCGGGTGCGGGACCCAGCCGTGGATCAAATACGGTGGCTAACAGCGCATTGACAGTGTCAAGAAGTTTGGCGTCCACAGTGGATCTTCCTCAGGTAAAAAATCACGAATCGGGCAGAATACACGCCTTGGATAGCACCGGCGGAACCCCCCGGTGCGGATCTTCCCCAATTCCCCTGCACATGTCACAGTCATCCCACTCTTGCTCCACGTCTGCCCCGCGCCAGATTTTCGTGACTTCGGCGCTGCCGTATGCCAATGGCGCCATTCACCTGGGCCATCTGGTGGAGTACATCCAGACCGACATCTGGGCCCGTTTCCACCGCCTGCAGGGCCATCGGGTGGTGTATGTCTGTGCCGACGATACCCATGGCACCCCGATCATGCTGCGCGCAGAAAAAGAAGGCATCACGCCCGAGGCCCTGATCGACCGCGTCTGGCATGAGCACACCCGTGATTTCAAAGGCTTCTCGGTGGCCTTTGACCTGTATTACTCCACCCACTCGCCGGAAAACAAAACGCTCTCGGAAAAGGTGTACGAGGGGCTGCGCAGCGCCGGTCTGATCGACGTCCGACGCATTGAACAAATGTACGACCCGGTCAAGGAAATGTTTCTGCCCGATCGGTTCATCAAGGGCGACTGCCCCAAGTGCGGCGCCGCCGATCAGTACGGCGATTCCTGTGAGTCCTGTGGGGCCACCTATGGGCCGACCGATCTGAAAAACCCGCGCTCGGTGGTCTCCGGTGCGACCCCCACCCGCAAAGAGTCCGATCACTACTTTTTTAAGCTCTCCGATCCGCGCTGCTCCGAATTTCTGCGCCAATGGGCCATCCAGGACGCCCGCCTGCAGCCTGAAGCCGCCAACAAACTAAAAGAGTGGCTGGGCGATGCGGCCTCGGAGCCCGGATCCGGCACGCTGAGCGACTGGGACATCTCGCGGGACTCGCCGTATTTCGGATTCGAAATTCCCGGCGCGCCCGGTAAATACTTTTACGTCTGGCTTGATGCGCCGATTGGGTACTACGCGGCTTTGCAGAAATACTGCGCCGATCATGGTGAGAATTTCGATGCGTACACCCGCCCCGACTCGACCGTGGAGCAGTACCACTTCATCGGCAAAGACATCCTCTACTTTCACACCTTGTTCTGGCCGGCCATGCTGAAGTTTGCCGGGTATCGCACGCCCACCAACGTGTTTGCCCACGGTTTTTTGACGGTCGATGGCGCCAAGATGAGCAAGTCGCGCGGCACCTTCATCACCGCGCAGAGCTATCTGGATCAGAAGCTCAATCCCGAATGGCTGCGCTACTACTTCGCGTCAAAATTAAACGGCTCCATGGAGGATCTCGACCTTCACCTCGCGGACTTTGTGGCCAAAACCAACAGTGACCTGGTTGGAAAATACGTGAATATCGCAAGCCGTTGTGCGGGCTTTATCACCAAGCGATTTGACGGAGTGCTCGATGCGGCCGTACTCGCCCAAACCTCCACCTCCATCGGTGAGGCCGTGATGCAGGCAGCCGATGGCATCGCGCAGGCTTATGCAGAGCGTGACACCGCCCGCGTCGTGCGCGATGTCGGCGCGCTGATGGATCGGATCAACGGCTACGTGGACACCGAAAAGCCTTGGGAGATCGCCAAACAGGCCCAGGACGATCCGGCACTGCTGCCGCGACTGCACGAAGTCTGCACTCATGCGCTGCGGGGGTTCGCTCAGCTCACCATTTTGTTAAAGCCCATTTTGCCGGTGACCGCGGAGCGGGTCGAGAACGAGGTATTCGGTCTGTCCCAACCCCTGTGCTGGTCGGACCTGCAAACGCCGCCCATCGCCCGTCTGGCGGGCTTTTCGCACCTGTTGACCCGGGTGGACAAGGCCCAGATCGACGCCCTGATTGAGGCCAATCGGCAGTCCCTCGGATAAAATCGGGCCATGGCACTCTACGAATCTGAAATTACCCAGTTCCTTCGGCAATTGAAGGATCAAAAACCTCACTTAGAAGAATCACAACAAGAGGGTCGGGCCCTGCTGTGGGACAAGACCCCCCTCAATTTAGACGAATGGACACGCAGCCAGCAGATCAAGGTTCGTCAAAAGCCCTACGTCTATCAGACCAACTGACCCCTGGCCGCAACGATGTCCGACCCCGCTGTTCACGACCCCGCTACATCGCCGGCTTCCGATGATGCCTCCGCGGTCCGTTCCAGCCCCGATGCGGCCCCGCTGACCGACGAGGCCCAGGCCGTGGTGGCCGCGCTTCCCGATACCATCGCGCGACTGTACGGTGAACCGCTCACTGAAATCCCCAAAGACCTTTACATCCCTCCGGATGCACTCGAGGTCATTCTCGAGACCTTCGAGGGGCCGCTGGACCTGCTGCTTTACCTGATTCGCCGTCAGAACTTCAACATCCTGGACATTCCCATGGCCGAGGTCACGCGCCAGTACCTGAGCTATGTGGAAGAGATCCGTTCACGCAATCTCGAGTTAGCGGCCGACTACCTGTTAATGGCGGCCATGCTGATCGAGATCAAATCGCGGATGTTATTGCCGCTACGCCCCAAAGAAGGCGAAGACGACGTGGAAGATCCGCGCGCCGAACTGGTTCGCCGACTGCTGGAATACGAACAGATGAAAATTGCTGCGCGTCAGATCGATGCCTTCCCGCAGCTGGGCCGCGATGTGCTCACCGCCCAGGTGTATGTGGACCAGACCATGGCGCCGCGACTTCCCGATGTCAATCCCGATGACCTGCGTGCCGCCTGGAGCGACATTCTGCGTCGGGCAAAACTCACCGCACACCATCACATCTCGCGCGAACCGTTATCGGTGCGAGAGCATATGTCCCGCATCCTGAAGTTCCTGCAAGGCCGGCCCTTTGTGGAATTCACCGAGCTGTTTATGGAAGAGCTCGCCCACGGTGGCGGGGTTCCGATTGTGGTGGTGCATTTTCTGGCATTGCTGGAACTGGCCCGTGAAGGGCTGGTCGAGGTCACACAGGCCGAGGCCTACGCCCCCATTTACGTTCGCCTCGGCTATACGCCGTCGTGAACCTGCACGACCGCAATACGCTGGGTCTGCCCGCCCGGGCCGATCAGGTCATCGCCGTCACCGACGTTGATCAACTCCCGGAGCTTTCGCACACACTCCATGATCACGCCCGATGCATTCTGGGCGGTGGCAGCAATGTGGTGTTGCACGCACCCATTCCCGCTGCAGTGCTGTGCAACCAACTGCGGGGCAAAAACATGTCGCCCACCGGTCTGCTCACGGCCGCCTCCGGAGAGCCTTGGCACGATCTGGTCATGTGGTCACTCGATCAGGGGTTCGCCGGTTTAGAAAACCTGGCGCTGATCCCGGGAACCGTGGGGGGCGCCCCCGTGCAGAACATCGGCGCCTATGGCGTGGAGATCAGCCGTTGTATTGTGGATGTCCACGCCTGGGATTTCCATGCCCAGCGCCATGTGGTGCTGCCTAATGAAGACTGTCAGTTCAGCTACCGACACAGCATTTTTAAAATGCCTACGGTTCAGGGGCCTTGGAATGCACCGCGCTACTTCATCACCCAGGTGAGTTTTCAGTTGGTGCCCATGTCGAGCGCAGTGCTGCACACCGACTATCACGAACTTCACGAAGCGTTGCAGCAGTCCGATGCCCGCCCGCCCTACTCGGCGCGCGATGTCGCGCAGGCCGTGATCGCCATTCGTCAACGCAAACTCCCGGACCCCCAGACCCTGGGGAATGTGGGCAGTTTTTTTAAAAATCCAGTCATCGGGCAGGTGCAGGCAAAGCACTTGACACTGTTGCATCCCGATCTGCCCCACTATCCGGCCGACGATGGGCGCGACGATGCGGTCAAAATCTCGGCCGCCTGGCTGATTGAACGATGCGGATTCAAAGGCGCGCGCCGCGGCGATGTGGGCGTCTACAGCGGGCACGCCTTAGTGCTGGTGAACCATGGTGGCGGGACCGGACGAGAGATTCTGGCGCTCGCGCAGGAGATTCAGCAAGCGGTCGTGGCCAGGTTCGGCGTGTTCCTGGAACCCGAACCCGTTTTTTTGCCGGCCATCGGCTAGGACCCCGTTGCCGCGTTGCGTCGGAAGTACAAGGTATCCGGTGTCGAGGCCTTCGCATCAAAGGCATAGCCGTCCGAATCAAACGCCACCAGTTTTTTAGGGTCGTCAATCTTGTGCTCGATCACGAAACGGGCCATCCGGCCTCGGGCACGCTTGGCATTAAAACTCACCACTTTCCAGGCGCCACCCTTGCGTTCCTGAAACACCGGTGTGATCACCGGGGCATCAAAACCCTGCACCGCCTTGAAATACTCCTCCGAGGCCAGGTTCACCAGGACCTTGGTCTTGTGGGTCGTTAACTCTTTATTCAGTGCCTTTCCTAAACGATCACCCCAAAACGCATACAAATCCTTACCCCGTGCATTGGCCAGCGCCGTGCCCATCTCCAAACGATAGGGTTGCATCAGATCGAGCGGACGCAACACCCCATACAGTCCCGACAATATCCGCAGATGTTTCTGCGCCCGATCCAACTCGGTCGATGACATCGTGGGGGCCGCAAGACCGTCGTACACATCACCATCGAATGCCAACACGGCTTGTTTGGCATTTTTTGCGGTGAACGGCCGTTTCCACGCGGTGTAGCGGGCCACATTGAGTGCGGCCAGCTTATCGCTGAGGTCCATGAGTTTAGCCACAGCCGCCGGGCTCATGGGCTTCAGGATTTTGATCAACTCGGCCGACTGATCTAAAAAATCACACTGCGTGCTGGTGGCCACCGTGGGCGGCGTGTCAAAATCAAGCGTCTTGGCGGGTGAAATCACCATTAACATGCGTGGACTCCTTTTAGTAATGCATTGAACGGAATTGTAGACATGACCTCACGACTTCGCGCTGCACTCACCGCACTGTTGGCGGCCACGGCCTTGGCCGGCCTGACGGGCTGTGGCGGCGCTCTGAAAAAACCCACCGTGGAAGTGGCCGAAGTGCGCGTGGCTGATTTTGATCGCGAATCCGCACAGTTCACCGTGACCTTGAAAGTGACCAACAGCAATTCCGTTGAGCTCACCGTGTCAGATATCCAAGCCAAATTCACCTTGGCCGACCAGGAGGTCGGCACTGCCCAGGCCCTGCAGCCCAAATACACCCTGCCCGCTTCGGGCACCGTGATGCTGCCGATGCGGGTCAAGCTTGACTTCAAAACACTGCCGGCCGCAGTGAGTAAAAGCGCATTGGCACTGGTCAGTGGCGGTCTGCCTTACCGACTGTCTGGCAGCGTGACCACCTTCAATGGATTGCTCACCGTACCGTTTGAGAAATCCGGAGACATCGCGAAACGCCGCTGATCAGGTCAATCCCTGCCACCAGTTCTGGGGAAACTTTCCCGTCAGCCAGTGGATAAACCCCGATACCTTCGCGGGGACCATGCGCGGCGAGGGATATACGGCATGGATTTCCTGAGACGGTAAGGTGTAGTCCGACAGCAACGCCACGACCGACTTGGTGCGCAAGGATTCATAGGCCACATAGGTGGGCAAGGCCGCGACCCCCATGCCGGAACGTGCCGCGAGCAGAAGGGCTGACAAATTGTTCGATCGCAGTGGCCCCTGCACCAACACCATGTCGGTGCCCCCGTTTGCACCGGTGAACTGCCAGCGGGCATCCCCCTGCACGGTGCTATAGATCAGGGCATCGTGCTTGTCCAGATCCTTTGGTGTTTTAGGTGTGCCACGTGACTTCAGATAATCCGGCGACGCCACGACGACCCAAGGATTAATCGCGAGATATCGGGAACCCAAGGAGGAATCCGGCAAACGCCCCATGCGAATGGCCACGTCCATCCCCTGCTCCACCAGATCCACATACCGATCCTCAAAACTTAGGTCAATCTGCAGTTTGGGGTTTAACCGCATGAATTCCACCATCAGCGGTGCCATGACCCGACGCCCGAAGGCGACCGAGGTGCTGATGCGCAGCGCCCCCTGCACCTGGGACTGCAATAAGGCCGCCACCGTGTCCGCCTCCTCCACGTGGTGCACGATCAGGCGGCACTTCTCGTAGAACAGACTGCCGATCTCGGTCGGCATGACACCATGCGTCGTGCGGTGCAGCAATCGGGCGCCGAGCCGTTTCTCCAACTGGGCCACCATCTTGGTGGCCGTGGGTTGGGTCACCCCGAGATCTGCAGCCGCTTTGGAAAACGACCCCAGGTCCACGAGCCGCACAAACAGGCGAAGGGATTGAATCCGGTCCATGCCGACATGGTATTCCAAATTGGAATAAGCGTAATGCGAGCCCAAGGGATTCCACCAGGATGGCGCGACTGCCACTATCTCCCCACGGATACCCCCATCCCCACCCGTTTTCTTGGAGACACCGACATGGCAAAGATGAAGGCCATCATGGCCGCAGTGCAGGTAATGGAAAAAGAAGGCATCACGCAGGCGTTCGGCGTGCCCGGTGCCGCCATCAATCCGATGTACGCCGCGCTGAGAGAGCGCCAGTCCATCAGTCACATTCTGGCGCGCCACGTGGAGGGCGCCTCGCACATGGCCGAAGGTTACACCCGTGCCGCCCCCGGCAATATCGGCGTGTGCATCGGCACATCCGGCCCCGCCGGCACCGACATGATCACCGGCCTGTATTCGGCAATTGCGGATTCCATTCCCATTCTGTGCATCACGGGCCAAGCGCCTCGCGCCCGCCTGTACAAAGAGGATTTCCAGGCCGTCGACATTGAGAGCATTGCCAAACCCGTGACCAAGATGGCCGTCACCGTGCGTGAACCCGCGCAGGTGCCCCGCGTATTTCAGCAGGCCTTTCATCTGATGCGCTCTGGACGTCCCGGTCCGGTGCTAATCGACCTGCCCTTTGATGTGCAGATGGCCGAAATCGAATTTGATATCGACACCTATGAGCCGCTGCCCGTGTACAAGCCCGCCGCGAGCCGAAAGCAAGTGGAAAAGGCCATCGACATGTTGTTGGCCGCGGACAAGCCATTGATCGTTGCCGGTGGCGGCATCATCAATGCCGATGCGTCCAAGCTGCTCGTCGAGTTTGCGGAGCTCTTAAATGTTCCGGTGATTCCGACGTTGATGGGCTGGGGCTCGATTCCAGATGACCATGCGCTCATGGCCGGCATGTGCGGCCTTCAAACCAGCCATCGCTATGGCAATGCCACCATGCTCGCCTCCGACTTCGTCCTGGGCATTGGTAACCGCTGGGCCAACCGTCACACGGGCTCCGTCGAGGTCTACACCAAGGGCCGCACCTTTGTGCACGTGGACATTGAGCCCACCCAGATCGGTCGTGTCTTCATGCCGGACTACGGCATCGTGTCCGATGCCAAGGCCGCGCTGGAACTCTTTGTGCAAGTCGCCCGCGAGCGCAAGGCCGCCAACAAGCTGAAGAACTACAGCGACTGGGTGTTCCGTTGCCAGGAACGCAAAAAGCTCATGCATCGTAAGACCCATTACACCGAGACACCGATCAAGCCGATGCGCGTGTATGAGGAAATGAACAAGGCCTTCCCGCGTGACACCATCTACGTGACCACCATTGGTCTGTCGCAGATTGCCGGTGCCCAGTTCCTGAATGTGTTTGGCCCACGCCAGTGGATCAACTGCGGCCAGGCCGGCCCCCTGGGCTGGACGATTCCCGCCGCACTCGGCGTGGTGGCGGCCGATCCCACCCGCACCGTGGTGGGACTCTCCGGTGACTACGATTTCCAATTCCTGATTGAAGAACTCGCCGTGGGCGCCCAGTTCCGCCTGCCGTACGTGCAGGTGCTGGTCAACAACAGCTACCTTGGTCTGATTCGCCAGGCACAACGCAATTTCGACATGGATTTCAACGTGCAGCTCGCGTTTGAAAATCAGAACATCGATGATCCGGTGCTCAAAGGCTATGGCGTGGATCACCAGGCCGTCGTGGTGGGCTTGGGTTGTAAGGCGATGCGGGTCACCGACCCCGAGAAAATCGGAGCGGCGCTTCAGCAGGCGCAGGCCATGGCCCAGGAGTTCCGTGTGCCGGTCGTCGTCGAAGTCATCCTGGAGAAGGTCACCAACATCGCCATGGGCACCGAGATTGATAACATCAATGAGTTTGAGGAAATCGACTGCCGTCACCCCGAGGGCCGTGAAGGACTCAAACTCGCTGGTTTGCTCGAATAAGAAAAGGACGTCTAATGCCCAAGTTTGCCGCTAACCTCACCATGCTCTTTAACGAAGTGCCCTTCCTGGAGCGCTTTGAGAAAGCGGCAAACAACGGCTTTACCGCCGTGGAGTTCCTGTTCCCCTACGCCTTCGATGTCCAGGAGATCCGTGACCGTCTGACCCGCCACAAGCTCGCTCTGGTGTTGCATAACCTGCCCGCCGGAGACTGGGATGCCGGCGAACGGGGCATCGCCTGTCATCCGGATCGGGTGCAGGAATTCCGTGAAGGGGTGGCCAGGGCGATCTCCTACGCGACGGCGCTTGGTGTGAGTCAGCTCAACTGCCTGGCCGGCAAGACGCCCTCGGGTGTCTCTGCCGAGGTGTTGCGCAAGACCTTCGTCGAGAATCTGCGCTTTGCGGCCACCGAGCTGAAAAAAGCGGGGCTCAAGCTGCTCATTGAACCGATCAACACCTTTGATATTCCTGGCTTTTACCTCAGCGGCACTTCGCAGGCACTCGCCATCATGGACGCGGTCGGCGCGGACAACCTGTTCCTGCAGTACGACATCTATCACATGCAACGCATGGAGGGAGAGCTCGCGGCCAGCATGCAGCGTCATCTGCCGCGCATCGCCCATCTGCAACTGGCCGACAACCCCGGGCGCAATGAGCCCGGCACCGGCGAAATCAACTACGCCTTCCTGTTTCAGTTCATCGATAAAATCGGATACACGGGATGGATTGGCTGCGAATACAAACCGGCCACCACCACGGAAGCCGGATTAGGGTGGCGCTCGCTGGCCCGCTGAATCCCCGGCGCCTCCGCGCTCAGACGTTCGTATCACCACCATAAGGAAAACATCATGTCGCAATCCCTCAATGTCGGTTTCGTTGGCCTGGGCATCATGGGTGCCCCCATGTGCGGTCACCTCATCAATGGCGGACACCAGGTCTTTGTCAGCACCCGCAGCAAAGTGCCCGACAGCATCGCCCAGACCAAGGCCGTCATCTGCAAGACCCCGCAAGAGGTCGCCGAGAAGGCCGACATCATCATCACCATGGTGCCCGATACGCCCGACGTGGAAAAAGTCCTCTTTGGTGACCATGGCATTGCCAAGGGAATTTCGAAAGGCAAAGTGGTGGTCGACATGAGTTCGATCTCCCCGATCACGACCAAAGAATTTGCTCAAAAGATCAATGCGCTCGGTGCCGAATACCTCGATGCGCCCGTATCGGGCGGCGAAGTGGGGGCCAAGAATGCCGCGCTCACCATCATGGTGGGCGGAAGCGAGGCCACCTTTAACCGCGTGAAGCCACTGTTTGAACTCATGGGCAAGAACATCACGCTGGTGGGTGGCAATGGCGATGGTCAGACGGCCAAAGTCGCCAACCAGATCATCGTTGCCTTGAACATCGAGGCGGTCTCCGAGGCGCTGTTATTTGCGGCCAAGGCCGGGGCTGATCCCGCAAAGGTGCGACAGGCGCTGATGGGCGGATTCGCCGCTTCGCGCATTCTGGAAGTCCATGGTGAACGCATGATCAATCGGACATTTAACCCGGGCTTTCGCATCGAACTGCACCAAAAGGATTTAAATCTAGCCCTGCAGAGCGCGCGCGCCATGGGCGTATCGCTGCCCAATACCGCCACCGCCCAGGAGCTCTTTAATGCCTGCGCCGCCCACGGCGGCAAGGCCTGGGATCACTCGGCCATGGTGCGTGCACTGGAAAAAATGGCCAACTTTGAAATCGGCCAAAAGTAAAGCCTTCACTGCCGATCACCGTGCGGGCGTCGTCGCGCCCGCACGCCGCGCTTATCCTGAGTAAAACGGGTAATCGATGTAACCCTTCTCGCCACCGGCGTAAAAGGTATTGGGGTCGGCCGTATTGAGCGCCGTGCCGTTCTGGAAACGATAGACCAGGTCCGGATTGGCAATAAAGGGCACGCCAAAGGCCACCAGATCGGTTTTCCCGGAGGCCACCGCCGCCTCGGCCATGGCTTTCGAGTAGCCATTGTTGCCCATCACGCAGTGCCCTCCCGCCGACTTGAAGGCGGCCTCAATGGCCTGGAAATCCACATCGGGCCGCGCATCCCGGGCGCCACCGGTCTGACCTTCGATCACATGCAGATAGCCCAGACCGCGGCGCCCCAACTCCTTGGCCACGTGCATGAACACCGTCTGTGGGTATTGATCATCAATGTCATTAAACGTCGAGGCCGGCGAAATGCGCGACCCCACACGAGGCGCCGGAAACACCTGACATACGGCATTCACCACCTCCAGCAAAAAGCGCGCACGATTCTCCACACTGCCCCCATACGCATCCGTGCGATGGTTGGTCTTATCGCGCAGAAACTGATCCAGCAGGTAACCGTTAGCGCCATGAACCTCCACCATGTCAAACCCCGCCGTCTTGGCCCGTTCAGCCGCCTGCCGATAGGTGTCCACCAACTCGGCAATCTCCGACACTTCCAGCGCACGTGGCATCGACACATCATCGAATCCGGAAGGAATGAACACCTTGGCCTGCGCCCGAATGGCCGATGGTGCGACCGGTGCGGCCTGCCCCGGCTGGAAAAAGGTGTGTGAAATACGGCCGACATGCCAGAGCTGAAGGCAGATCTTCCCGCCTTTCGCATGCACGCGATCGACAATCGTTTTCCATCCCGCCGTTTGGGCATCGGTGTAGATGCCCGGCGTGCCAATGTACCCCTGGCCCTGTTGGCACACCTGTGTGGCCTCGGTGATGATCAGCCCGGCACTGGCCCGCTGCTCATAATAGGTCGCCATTATGTCGGTGGGCTCGAGTTGGGCGTTTGCGCGACTGCGTGTGAGCGGCGCCATGACCATGCGATTGGCGAATGTAATTCCATTTAAGGAAAAGGGCTGATACAAGGCATGAACTTCCGACATCGGTGACGCTCCTGATTACGATTTTAAAAACTGTTCAATTCGACGTACGCCCTCGGCGAGCACACTTAAAGGCTTAGTGTAAGACACACGAACGTAACGCTCCGGGGCCACCTGTCCAAAGTCACGGCCGGGCGTCATCAATACGCCCGCTTCATCACAAAGCCGAAGACAGAACCCATAACTGTCATCGGTCAGTGCAGAGACATCGGCATAGCCGTAAAACGCCCCATCGGGCATGGCGGGAAAGAAAAATCCCAGCCGTGTGAGCTCGCCCAACAGGTAATCGCCCTGCTCGCGAAACCGCTCGCGATAACCCTGCGCGGTGGCCAGAGATTCCGGCTCGAATGCGGCCAATGCGGCCTGCTGTGCGATGGCCGACGGTGAGATGAACAGGTTCTGGGATAAGCGCTCCAGACTATCCATCATATCGGTAGGGGCCACCACCCAACCCAACCGCCATCCCGTCATCGAAAAAGTCTTTGAAAAACTGTTGACTGACACAATGTCCTCGCCCAAGCCAACGACCGACGGCGGGGATGAATGGAAGATCAACCGTTGATAGATCTCGTCCACAATCAACACACCGCCTTTTTCCCGCACTGCCCCATGCAGTTGGATCAGCGTCTGCGCATCGATCGCGGTGCCCGTTGGATTGGCCGGACTGGCCACCAAGAGCGCTTTCGTAGCAGGCGTCCACGCGGCACGCACCTGCTCGGGTGTGGGCTGAAACCGGGTCGTCGCGTCCACAGCGATGGTGCGCACTACCCCTCCCATGGCCGCAATGAACTCGCGATTGCACGGATAACTGGGGTCCGGCACGAGCACCTCGTCACCCGGGTTAATCAGGGCTGCCATCACCAGCAGCAATCCGCCGGACGCACCGGCCGTGATCGCGATGCGCTGCTCCGACACACGCAGCTGATCGCGCCGCCAATAGTCGTCGGCAATCGCACGGCGCAGCTCGGGCATGCCAAGCGCATGGGTGTAATGGATACGACCGGCCGATAATGCAGCCTGCGCCGCTCGGACCACCGGCGGCGGCGCCGGAAAATCCGGCTCTCCGACCACCATGCTGATGGCCGGCCCCCTGGTGGGCGCTCGCGCAGCGGCCCGCGCCAAGAGCTCCATCACATAAAACGGACGCGTTGCGCGCGCTCTCAACGATAATGGCGTGGAAATTGTCATGATGTCGTGGTACGGTCAATGTTAATGATCTATTGTCACAGGTTTACGGAGTGAAGGACGTACGCGGAGTCATAGTACGTGGGCAGATTGGATTAGCCCTGATCGCTGGGATTGGCCTCGCGACATCGGCCAATGCACAACACCTCACCCTTCATTGCACCGGCGTGTTGACCGTCACGGCCGTAGCCTCTGGAGCATCGAGCAGCGAACCCTATGAGGAGACCTTCCATTTTGAAAAAGGTCGGCGTGATGGTCTCATTCCCTACGAGTGGCGCCCGGAGAGTATCCGCTTTGAATCGCGGGCGCAGTTCCAACACGCTGGAATCGTTGTGGAAAGCTATCGGGTCGATATTCGCAGAAACGATTATCGAATCCAAAAAGTCGAACGCCTAAGCGTGACACCGCCCGAGTTTGAAATCTCGCATGCCATCGAGCGGCGTTTTGAGGGGCGCTGTACTCCATAATGACGCCCTGATGACGCCCCATCTTTTTCTCGCCTCCCAGAGTCCGCGCCGGCGCGCCTTGCTCGAGAGCATCCATATCACCCCCATTGTGCTGGCGCCGGACACCTCCATTGATGCGGAAGCCCTGGAGGTGCCGCTCTCTCACGAGGCCCCACTGGTCTATGTCGAGCGGGTGGCCAAATTGAAGCGCGATCACGCGCTGGAGCGACTGAAAAAGCGCTCCTCCTCAACATTGTCACCGCGCGACCATGATCTGGTGCTCTCGGCGGACACCACCGTGGCACTCGATCAGCAGATTCTGGGAAAACCCGCCTCACCCGAGCAGGCCAAGGCAATGCTGCGGTCCTTATCCGGCAAGACCCATAGTGTGCACACCTGTGTGGCATTGACCCGTGTGGATCAGCGCATGGAGCGCTCGGTGACCGTCACCTCCCATGTGACATTTGCCGTGCTGTCGCCCGAATGGATTGATACTTACGTATCGTCGGGTGAGCCCATGGATAAAGCCGGCGCGTATGGCATTCAAGGCATCGCGGGCAGCATGATTCCATCGATCTCCGGCAGTTACACCGGCATCATGGGTCTACCGCTTTATGAGACACTGCAACTCATGGATGCGCTGATCCGCTATGGACAATCAGGAACTCATTGAACTGCTCGACAACCTCACCCCGTATTTTGTGGGGGGATTGATCGCATTGATGGTGTTGATCGTATTTTCTCTGGCCCGCGAGTCCAAGGGCGGTCGGATGGCGTATATCGTGTTATCGATTGCCCTGCTGGTCGGCACAAGTGGCTGGATTGCTAAGTCCATCATTCAACACTTTATGAAAATCTAACCGGGGCGTTGGGTCAATTCCGGCTTGTCGCGCATGCGCGTCAGACTCACCACGGCCGCCAGAATAATGGCACCACCCACAAGCTGCATCACGGTCAACGACTCCTGCAAAAAGATCGCCGCGGCGATGATGGTGATGACGGGTTCCAGTGTGGACAGTGTGGAAGCGTCCGAGGCCCCCAACCACCGAACTCCCACAAAAAAACCAATCATCGCCACCACCGTCGACAGCAGGGCGATCATGACCACCGACCCCCAGGCCAAGGGCGTGGTGGGAAATCCCGGGTTGGTGACTACAACCAGCACCCCAAACACGACCGCCGCCGCGATCATGACCACCGTACCGCAGGCGTAGGGTTCTTCCGAGGCCAGCACGCGAATGCCCGCCAAGATGTAAGCACAGTACAACACGGCCGATAAGGCGCCCAGTGCAATGCCCACTGGCTGCCCATCGAGTGCGCCCCACACGGTCAGGGCGGTGCCCAGAAAGGCCACCACCACCGCAGCGAGTCGTTTCATCCCCAGCGGCTCTTTAAACAGCAACGCGCCAAAGACCGCCACGAGAATCGGATACAGATAGAGCAACAAGGCGACCAGTCCGGCCGAGGCATAGTGCAGGGCCGAAAAAAATGAGAACGACTGGCAGACATATCCGATACCGCCCATCGCCGCCAAGATCATGATGTTGCGTCGTGACGGCCAAGCACGCCTGCTCGTGATCATCACCACCGTCATGACCATGGCGGCGATAAGGAATCGGAGAAACAGCAGCGCAATGACATCGGTTCCCGCCGCATAGGCGTAGCGGGCGAAGATCGGCATCACGCCGAACCCGAATGCCGAGACCGCCACGGCCACCACACCCCAGAGCCGCATCCGCCCACTCACCACGTTAGCGATCCACTCTCCAGGCGGGAATCTGCCAATCGCACTGCATGGCCACCATGCGTGACAGCGACGCCACTAAGGCCGCCGACAATAACCCGATCCACTGGGCAAGGCCCATGGCATGTATCGCGACCAAGACCCAGCCTCCGCAGAACGCGCACAAGGCATAAGGTCGGTGATCACTGAATACCTTGGGAATATCGTTGCACACGATGTCACGCAGCACCCCACCGAACACCGCCGTGACCATGCCCATCAGCACGGCCACCAAGGCGGGCACATCCGCCGATAATCCAATCTGAGTTCCGCTGGCCGCAAAAAGCCCCATTCCCACCGCGTCGGGCCACTGCATCGCCCGCTCCGTGGGTTCAAGGTGCCGGCCCCGCATGAACACCATGGCCGTAATGGCCAGTATCAACACCAACCACAACAGTTCGGCATGCTCCACCCAGAAAAACGGCCGACGGTCCAACAACACATCGCGCAAGGTTCCGCCACCAAACGCCGCCAGTCCCGCCACCACGCACACCCCCACCGCGTCCATCCGGCGCCGGGCCGCCTCAATCACGCCCGACAGGGCAAAGGCCACGGTGGCCAGTGTTTCAACCAGGTACTGTGCCGTAGTTAGACTAAAACCACTCATGATGCTGATGAATCCTGTGGATCGGTCTCCAGCAGCTCAATGTCTGCCGTCAAGCCAAGGTGATCGGATAAATGCGCCCAATCCGTGAGTGTATGGGCGGAATGCACCCGCATGCCCCGGACATAGATTCTATCCATCGGCAGCATGGGTTGAAGACTCGGGAATGTTCTGGCCGGTGATCCGGTCATGGTCTCAAAGACCTCCTGAAACCCCCGCGCCTTCATGGCACTGCCGACCCGATTGCGCCAGTCATTAAAGTCCCCGGCCACGATCGCCGGAGCCTGTCCTGCCAACTCATCGATAAACGCCGTGATCGAGGCAAGCTGCCGGGCGCGTCCACGCTCAAACAAGGCCAGGTGCACGCAAAAGCAATGGACGGGATGGGCCTTACCATGGCCATCCCGCACCTGAATCACGCTGTGCAACAGCCCCCGCCGTTCAAACTTATAGGCGGAGATATCGTAGTTCTCACCCCTGCGCAGAGGATGCTGCGACAAAATCGCGTTGCCATGATGGCTGCGAAGCTGCACCGCATTCCGGCCGTAATGCCATTCTGGCCAATACCCCTCGGCCAGGTACTGGGTAAGGCCGGGGGATGCACCGATGGCCCGACGCCGACTACGCCGCGCCGACTCCTGCTGTAGTTCCTGAATGAATACCAGATCGGCATCATGCTCGCGAATTTTCTGGCGCAGGCGTTGTACGGTCGATCGGACCTGCAACGGTGAGCGCCCTTTGTGCATATTCAAGGTCATGACCCGCAAATGGCGCGACCGCACCTTGCCCATGACCCCAAATCGTTGCCCCGATGCCAACATCGTCCCTGCCTTTTCATCGCTACCCAAAATCACGAAGAATCGTTATTCTTTACCGATCTACACCACACTGTAAGCGAAGTCATGAGTCCGACAAAAACCATTGCTGCACTGGTTGTGATCGTTCAGATGTTCGGCATATCCATCGCCCGGGCAGCGGCCGACCCGGGGCAGGCCGCCCCCGATTTCCGGGCCACCGATCTGCTCGGAAAAACCGTATCCATCGCAGGATTAAAGGGCCGCTGGATCGCCTTGGAGTGGACCAATCCGGAATGCCCGTTTGTACAAAAACATTACAACAGCGCAAACATGCAATCCACACAGCAGCAGGCGACTGCCGCCAACGTCGTCTGGGTGCAGATCAATTCCACCACACCCAAGCATGGTGACTACAAATCACCCGAGCAAATGACCGCGTGGAACAAGGAGATGAAGGCCGTGGTATCCCATGCGGTGCTCGATCCCCAAGGGATCATCGGGCGCGCTTATGGCGTAAAAACGACACCGCAGATGGTGTTGATCAACCCGGATGGTCGGGTGGTCTATCACGGGGCGATCGACAGCATACGTTCCGCGAATCCCGCCGACATTCCCAAAGCGACCAACTACATGAAGCAGGCCATGACCGAGGCACTCGCCGGCAAGCCAGTGGGCACGCCCTCTTCCACACCCTATGGCTGTTCGGTGAAGTACTAGCGCTTAGTCAGGCCTAGAGACGGAATAAAGCCGGTCCGCCTCGTGAGCCCAGGCGATATCCTTTTTTGTCACGCCGCCAGCGTCATGGGTGGTCAGGTCAATATCCACCCGGTTATAGACATTGCGCCATTCCGGATGATGATCCATCGACTCACTGAATCGGGCCATGGCCGTCATGAAGGCGAAGGCCGATTCGAAGTCTACAAACTTAAACGTGCGGGAGATCCGACCGCCGTTCTCCGCGGCGTAGCACCAATCGGGAAGCGCCCTTAGCGCATCATCACGTTCTGAACCGGTCAGCATTATTCTTCCTTATGGTTAATGAAACCTATAGCCATCCATCGCAATCACGTGATCGCTAATGCCCCGATAAAACGCCAGTCCCTTGGCCGAGGGACCGGCAGCGCCCAAGGCCGTAAATAGTGGCAAAAGATGCTCTTCCTCGGGGTGCGCCAATGCTCCACTCGCGGCCCGCGTACGGTAGTTCAGTAGCGCTTCCGTATTTCCAGCCAGGATCTGCGCATGGACCCAGTCGGCGAATTCCCGCACGTAATCCGGAGTGGCTTGACCGCTGTGCCGCACGCGATGCCAGTCCGTGAGGTTGTGTGTAATATTTCCAGAAGCTACGATTAGGATTCCATAATCGCGCAGTTGCGATAGGGCTTTTCCGATATAAAACGCATGCGCGACACCATGCCGTGGCTGGAGCGAAATCGGCACGACCGGTATTGTTGCGTCTGGATACATATGACGAAGCGGTACCCAAGCACCATGATCTAGCCCCCGCCGAGGATCCACCGCCACCGGCAATCCAGCCGCACTCAGGAGCGCGACCACGTGATCCGCGATTTCGGGAGCACCGCGCACCGGATACACGATGTCATAAAGCCTCGGATCAAAGCCACCGAAATCGTAAATCGTGTCCGGATGCTCGGCCAACCCCACCGTGGGCACGTCCGTTTCCCAATGCGGACTGAGCACCACAATCGCTTTCGGGTGACCGATCTGTTGTGCCAATCCACGCAGCGCCACACCGGCGGCACCCGGCTCCAGCGCGAACATGGGAGAGCCATGCGGGACAAAGACTACCGAAGAGGCGCTCATCGTATGCCCCTAGGCTGCAAGATCAAAGACGATGACTTCGGCATTCCTGGCCTTGCTCAACACGAGTGCAGCTTCATTGGCCATGAGTGCCGCATCTCCGCCATGAAGCGATTCACCGTTGATCCGGACTTCCCCTCTGACCACATGCACGTAGGCCTTGCGATTCGGATCTAATTTATGTTCGCCGCACTGATCGGCATCAAATAGGCCCGCGTACATTCGGGCATCCGCGTTGATCGACACGGAATCCTGGGCACCATCCGGCGAGGCCACCAGCCGCAACACGCCCTGCTTTTGTGCGCGAGGAATCGTCTTTTGCTCGTACCCGGGCCGGATGCCGCTGAACTTGGGTAGGATCCAAATCTGCAGAAAATGGGTCTCCTGGCCCTGGGCGTGATTGAATTCACTGTGGACAACGCCGGTACCGGCCGACATTCGCTGCACGTCTCCCGGAGGAATCGACTTTACGTTTCCCATACTGTCTTGGTGGGCCAACTCGCCGGAGAGCACATAACTGATGATCTCCATGTCCCGATGGCCATGGGAGCCGAAACCCGTTCCCGGAGCAATTCGATCCTCATTGATGACCCGCAGATTCCCCCATCCCATAAATTCAGGATCGACATAATCAGCGAACGAAAATGAGTGATAGCTTTGAAGCCAGCCATGATCGGCATAGCCCCGCTCATTGGATCGACGAATCTTGATCATGACGAGCGGCTTACTTGACCGATAGACGTGCGGTGACCTCGGCGATACGCTCGCCATAAAGCCTTGCCGTCTCCAGATCGCCAGAATTTACTTCCTCTGCCGACGCATCCGATGGCGTTTGCATCATGGCACCCGACGAGGATCCGACAAAGTTGATATCGTCACGCTGGGCCGATTTGGCATTCGATGGCATCAATCCCGTGCCGACCCATATGCCGGAATGCTGCATGGCCAACGTAAAGAAATAGTGAAGCGTGGAGAGCTTATCGCCATTCATGGTGGCGGAGTTTGTAAAGCCACCGAAGACTTTGTTCTTCCACTGCTGGGCGAACCACGGTTTGGAGCTAGCATCCGCAAATTTCTTAAATTGCCAACTCGCCATCCCCATGTAGGTCGGCGACCCAAAAACGATGGCATCGGCCTCATGTAAGGCCGCCCACTGCTCGGGCGTCAGATTCCCCTCGGCATCAATAGGAATCAGCTGCGCCTTAGAGCCCTGGGCCACCGCCTGCGCCTGTTTTTCGGTGTGGCCGAAACCACTGTGAAACACCACAACAATCTTTGACATCACTGTACTCCTATAAAAAACATGGATTAATCAAATGCGGCACGTATCGTCTTGAGTATCCCGATCGCCTGGGCCATGTCGCTTTTCCCCAACTTGCCAAACGCCTGCTCCAGATGGGCCACATGCTCTGGGAATACCTTCTTGAACAATCGATCACCGGCCTTCGTCAGGCCAATCCGGTAGCTGCGACCATCCTGCTCATTAGGAATCTTGTGAATGAGTCCTTTTTCCTCAAGCCGATCCAGTACCCCGGTCATGGTGCCTTTGAGAATCAGGGTCTTCTCTCCCAATTCCTTGCAGGTCATCGGGGGCTGATTCCCCAAGGTGGCCAGGATGTCGAACTGAGTCATGGTGAGCCCCAGCGCCCGGACATGGCGCGTGGAATAGGCCTCGAAGGTTTGGTAAGTCATCGCGAGTTCACGAATCAAGGGCAGCACGGTCACCGCAGATATTCCTAACTAGTTTGGACACAGACTATTTTAGTACGAGTGCGTACTAAATACCCCCTCACGGGCTGGGGATGATTCGGCGACGTGCGCCCTCCTCCACGTTGTTGTATTGTCTCGGCGTGAAACTCATCGGCCTCATTCAAGTGCGGGACACCGCCGCTTTTTCGCTCTACCGAGAACAGGTCGCGGCCACCGTCGAGCGCTATAACGGGAGAGTCCTCGGCCGGGGTCGCCAGACAACCATGCTGTGGAACGAACTGGACTGCCCACCGTTTGACTTCCTGGTGGAGCTCTCGTTTCCCAGCGCTCAGGACGCCCAGCGTTGGGCCGACAGCCCCGAGTACACGGCGCTACTGTCCGTGCGGTCCCAGGCCATGCGGCTCACGTTATTTGGCGTGGAATGACCCGATTGTCGAGCGAGGCCTAGTCTTATGGAATCTTTGCTGGTATCCACCGGGGTCGTTGCCCTGGCCGAAATTGGGGATAAGACACAACTGCTGGCCTTCATTCTCGCTGCCCGATTCAAAAAACCCGTGCCCATCATTGCCGGAATTCTGCTGGCCACCATCGTCAACCACGGATTGGCCGGCGCGCTCGGCGCGTGGATCACCGCATCCATTCGGCCCGACATCCTGCGTTGGGTCCTGGGGCTCTCGTTCATCGGCATGGCCATCTGGACCCTGATTCCAGACAAAATCGAAGAAGAAGAAACCCAGATTGCAAAGCGGTTTGGTGTCTTCGGGGCCACGCTCATTACATTTTTCCTTGCTGAAATGGGAGACAAAACCCAGATTGCGACGGTGGCAATGGCCGCCCACTATTCCGTACCGCTGATGGTGGTCATCGGCACGACACTCGGGATGTTGATCGCGGATGTGCCCGCCGTATTTGCGGGCGAAAAACTTGCCAACAAAATCCCGATGAAATTAGTTCACTCTATCGCCGCCGCCATCTTCGCCGCCCTCGGTGTAGCAACACTACTCGGGGCGGGAGCGCGTCTCGGGATCTAGCAATGATCGGGAGTGCGAATGACCGTCCGGATCAACTCAAAGATCACGCCGTACAACGATCCAATGACAAACGTAATTGCAGGAAGTATCGCGGCCGACACGAGATTAAAGGCCTGCACACGGAAAGGTGAATCCAACATGTGCAGGCTAAAGATCCAGTCCAGAAAAGGCTGGGCCCAGCCTGTTGCGACAATCAGCACCCAAAACAAGTGCAGACTGGCCAGTGACAATCCGCCGATCAAACCTACTCGAAGATATTTCATAAGTAGTTCCAGCTGACAAAAGCACTTATTGCGAACAAAGAGTGATTCCGTTCAAGATTACGAACATGCCAGCGAAGGGAATTGCACCCCTGTCTTCGGTTCACACCGGGCTCAAGATCCTGAAAAGAATCTTGAGAATAGCGGCAAACCGATGTTCTACTCATTGAACTACGCCGACCCAAGAAGCCTACTAACAAATTCCAGTGTAGCGCCCCCACTGAAGGGCGCTTCCAACTGATACGGGGAAATAGCGGACTACCGGTTGTCCGGCACGGTGTAGCTGACCAGGGGCAGTCCAGGTTTAGGCCGGAAGGTATCTACATAACTAGTGGCGATTCTCATAAGGAAAAAACGAGCGCGATCTGTCTCATTTTGGATCGATAAAAAGTAGCCTAAACGGTTCTTGCGCACCAGTATCAACTGAAACGCGAACGGCGCGGACGTCCTGATCACCAGGGACAATCAACTGATACACGTTCACAAGCATATTTCGATTTAATGAAAAAGGCCTGTCAAACCGAAATCTGTGTGTATCACCATTGATCAGTAGTACAGGCTTGCCAAATTGCGCCGCTCTGGGGAGAAGGGTCTCCCCCACCACATTCAGAAATCCTGAATGCCGAGGGAAAGTCGCCTCATGAGAGGCGCTCTCAAACACATCGGCCTGAAATGCGACCACGACTGCCTCGATCTTCTGTGCGCCGGTCAGATCAAATCCAGCATTAATCCAGGCGCGATTTGCAGCATCTCGCTCAAAGAACTCTGCTACCGCTTTGGGATCGCGTGTCTCAAAGTTGTTATTACTTCCCACAATATGAACGGTCATGAAAAGAACCCGGTCGATCACCCAACGCTGGTTTTCGATATACCGTGAGAACTTTGGGTGAACGACCGATTGGGACTCTACTGGCATCGTCGTCGCACCAAGCGACTGATCAGGGGTAAAAAATAAACTCCGAAGTTTTTCCAAACGCTCTAATGGATCAAAATCCCCGTTATTTTTACGGTGACAATCGGTCCATTCGTTATCCCCTGGCGTAAAAACCACAGGACGACTGAACCGATCGAAATGCCGACGTTGTCGCTGAAATTCCTCGTCAGAACACAGTGTCGAGCCTGACTTGAAGTCCCCCACATGGATTGAAAACTGCGACTCTGTCCGATTAATCGAATCAATCAGATCTCTATAGTTGGATCCTGCTACCTCATCAGAACCATAGGGGAGATCGCCCAAAGCCACAAAATGCAACTCGGCAGCCGCGAGATGCGCTGAGAACAGTAAGCATCCAATACTTAACCACTTACCCCGTCTCATGACAGCAGTCATAAAAAGAGCAG
>JACCDO011250665.1_pt1 | contig 75895 bp, 93 predicted proteins | sample 7446101 | NCBI WGS metagenome assembly JACCDO01 (sample SAMN15323440, study PRJNA562643) | freshwater metagenome | isolation source: river surface water | place: USA:Blue River Watershed | collected 2017-08-16
GCCGGCTGCGGTTCCGGCTCCGGCTCCGGCTCCGGCTCCGGCTCCGGCTCCGGCTACGGCGCCGGCTCCGGCTACGGCTCCGGCTACGGCGACGGCTCCGGCTACGGCTACGGCACTTGCTTGGCTCATCGCGTGAGGAGGCTATGACCGTCGCCGAACTGATCGCCAAGCTGCAGGAGATGCCGCAGGATGCGCGGGTGGTGCTGGAGAACCACTACGCAGGGCTCGATGATGCCGATGAGATCGAGGCAGTCCCGATCGTGGTCGGCAACCTCTTTACCGGCTGCCTTGGCGGCACCCATGGGCAGTGGGGCCATTACATGAAGAAGCCGCCCGACGAGACTGCCGTCGTCATTCGCTAGTTAACTTCAACAACCTTCATATGAACCCCTCCCCCAACCGCCCGCCGCTGTGGGAAGTGATGTATGACGCTTGGTGCAAAACCACTGATCCGCTCATTTCTGATCAGGCCGCTGTTGAGCACGGCACTGCCGCTGAGATCCGCGCCCTGCGGGACTGGCTGGTGCCGGAGGAGGCGCCGCCTCTTGGTCCAGCCGGCAAGGCGCACATGGCCCTTCGCGCCCTGCTCACCACCGAGGCCGATCGTGCGGAGCGTGGCGACCATGGCTGATCTCTCTCCCGTCGCTTGGCAGGTGGATAGCGCAGCCAGCGTTGCCAAGGATCACTGCAGGAGTCCCATTGCTGCAGCCCTTCGTGCTGCTGCGGACGCTTTGACAGACGCCTCTTCAGCCCACACTCTCTATGCCATCGCCGACGAGCTGGAGAACCTCGTATAGGACTTCTTGTAACCACTGCTCCTGTCTTGCCATGAAAAACATCATTGCCATTGCAACCATCACGGCTCTCGTTTTAGCGAACGAAAAACTTTCGTTATTGATTCACCATTTGTTAACCAAGCTCTAAGCTTCAGCCCTCCAACGGAGGGCTTTTTCTTGTCCATGTGCGATCCCCTGGAATGGGCTCGGTGCCATAAACAAAAGTGTTGTAATCTTCCTCATTCCTTGGATCGTAGATTTCCCCCTTGCTCAACCATTGAGCCAAGCGCTTCTTCTCTTGCTCTGGAGACAGCTTCATTTCAACCGCGATGAACGCTGCATTGAGCCTAGCCAGTCCTGTATAGGCAAAAGAAAAGGGGCCATCCGGCCCCCTTTCCTACGGCTTCCGATACCTCGCCTCCCCAACGCAACAGGGGGCTGACGTGCCTCGCGGGGACCATGCACCCCTGGCTATTCGCCCACGTCAACAAAGGTGTCCACCCTCTCAGCCCGCCTCCGTTCCAGACGGGGGCACGCCGTTAAGCGTGCCAGGACCAACCGCTCGCAGATGATAGCGCCTCGTTGGTCGGGGGCAGAAGGCAGATCGCAAGGAAGCAGACTCGTGATACACTGGTGCCCATGAACCAGCTCAAGCCGCTCTCGCCTGCGCTCACAGGAGAAAACCCCTCGTATTTACGCGATCAGTTAATTACATATATTGGAAACAAGCGATTACTATTGCCCTTCATTGGTCAGGCTGTTGAAAAAGTCCTTGAGCGTACTGGCAAGCAAAAACTGAGGACCCTCGATCTCTTTTCTGGTACTGGTGTTGTCTCACGCTATTTGAAAAAGTACTCTAGCTTGTTGATTGCAAACGATCTTGAGAGCTATAGCCGCGTAACCAATGAAACCTATCTCACGAATGCGTCATCCATAGATTTCTCGAAACTAATAGAAAGTCTGGATTGGCTTAAACGAGAGACAGAAGATCGATTGGCGCCAGGTTTTATTGCTGAGTTATATTCGCCGCAAGATGAAGACAATATTGCCGAAGGCGACCGAGTGTTTTATACCAAGAGAAACGCCTGCTATCTTGACACCTCCAGACAGCTTCTTGACAAACTCGACGACAACATATCCAAGCTACTTCTTGCCCCGTTAATAGCTAAAGCATCTGTGCACGCCAACACGTCCGGGGTGTTCAAAGGTTTTTACAAGAACAAGCATGGGATTGGCGAGTTTGGCGGAAGTGGTAAGGATGCGCTGGTTCGCATCAAAGGAGATATCATTGCTGAGCTACCTGTCCTGTCTCGATTTGAATGTGATTACATTGTGAAACAAGGAGACGCGAATCAAGTAGTGAGAGAAATTGATGATGTCGACTTTGCATATTTTGACCCACCATACAATCAGCATCCTTACGGATCGAACTATTTCATGCTCAATTTATTGGTCGAATACGGTAGGCCGTCAGAAATCAGCAAAGTATCAGGCATACCAACCGACTGGAACCGCTCTCTTTATAATAAGCGTGCCGAGGCGTCCGCCGCACTGTTTGATGCGATTGACAAATGCCCTGCGCCATTTATCCTTATCTCCTACAATTCTGAAGGATTTGTTTCTCATGGTGAGTTTATGGACGCACTAAGAGGCCTTGGAAGTGTAGATGTATGCGCGACTCCATACAATACCTTTAGGGGCAGTCGCAACTTGGGCAACAGATCTCTGCACGTTACTGAGTATCTCTATCTTCTGCAAAAGGATTAGTCAATGGCGGCGTTGGGCGGAATGGAACCATGGGATTCTCCAGCTTGAGATCCGCCAACAACGCCCCAAGATGTGCCACAATGAGCCTGCCGCCCGAGATGGCGGCGCCTCGCTAGCTCTTTATCTTCTCTTGGTGAAATTCCTTCTTTCTTCTGCCGCTGCTCTCGCTGCCTCTCTGGTGGCCCTTCCAGCCCACGCCATCATTGAATGCGGCAGTGCGTCGCACTATGGCGTTGGGGATGGCTTCCACGGCCGCACAGCAGCCAATGGTCGCACGTTCAACGCCTACGCCATGACTGCTGCCCACCCCTGGCTCCCGCTTGGTTCTCGCATCTTGGTCAAGAATCGTGACAATGGGCGGCAAGTGGCCGTGACCATCACCGATCGTGGCCCATACTACGGGGGTCGCATCCTCGACCTTTCCTATGGAAGTTTTTCTCACATTGCATCACCAAGCCGGGGTACGGCGTCAGTTTGCATCTCGCGAGCGTGAGCGCATGCGCCGCTTCTTCCCGCTGCTGACACTGTTCGCCATGGGGCTTGGGGTATTTGCCCTTTGGGCTCCGTCAGACAGTCTCAACCCTCAGGGTCTACGCAGGTGCATTGCAGACGGCCTTCCTGAGAGGCATTGTCGAGTGGCAAACGGTTTCCCAGTGAGCCGCCTCTGATTGTCCGCTCTGGGTCTCGCCAGGTGCCTATAGGGTCTCGCTGGGTGCCTACAAGCCCTGGTCGAGGCCCTTTCCTATAACCATCGCTAGCTAATCATGCCAGCCATTCTTTCACGCAATGAGCAGTGGAGTTTGTGGGCTTCACAAGATGGAAAATGGGCTCTTATTGACAGGAGCACAGACAGAGAAGATCTTGCCCGCAAAGCAGCAAGCCTGATTAAGGTGTTTACCACCAGGAAATTCGCAATCACCCTAGGCAATCTGCCTCCAGTGCAATGACATGCTCCAGCGAGAGACGGGCTCTCCTGTCTCTCATCGAACAGCACGGTTTCGTGCTGCACAGGCAAGGAAAACACTATGTGTTCAAGAATGCCTCTGGGAAGACTTTGGTGGTGAGCAAAAGCGCCACTGATCGCCGGGCTTTTCTCAATATCAAAGCAACAATGAAACGCCTGCTGGCTTCATAGCTCAAAAAAAAGAGGGGCTTCGGCCCCTCTTTCTTGTGCTGGCGATCAGGCGTTCAGGAGAATTCGCCAGCGATGTAGTCGTAAGTGCCGGGGCCGTGCCCCACGCAGTGCCAGCCATCCACACGATGGCGAACGAGCCCTGCAGGGCCAGGTACAGCATGATTCTCGTCAAACCATGCCTGCGTGCGGTGGTCCACTGCCAGAGGCCAGGCTCGATCAGTCACCACGCCGCGCCACTCCTTAACAGGGATGTCGTCCCCGTACTCGTCCCTGAGAGACCACCCTGCCTCGAGCCGATGGAGGACCAAGGCCATGATGTCGGCCAAGTCCTCAAGGCCCTCTTCCGGCCTCACACGCAGGCCAAAGCACCACCCTGCAGAGCTTTTCCCGAGGTGGAGCGGAGGCTGCTCCTCATAGCCACAATGCGGGCATGCAGGGGCGTGGAGAAAGTAGTTGGTTCCCATTGCTCAAGCCCCCAGGTGGCTGCGCAGATACTCCCACACCCACTGAGAAGTGGTGGATGGGCGCAGCAGTTCATAGCCCTCGTGATCAACCACATTGGAGCCGTCACTTTCCCTGTGACCTTCCACAATGCGCTGCCAGATGCCCCTACACTTGCCATCTGCGTCGTAAATACCAATAGCGTCTTCCTTGTCTTCCATGGCCAGACGGCAATGAAAGATGAGCTGAGAAAGAGAAGCTGCCTGATAACAGCCCCTAGTCTGATTAAAATACGGACCGTTGTCAGTGAAAGTGCGAACGTAGATCATGGCTCAATAATGAAATCAGGATCATTTGTTTTCTTTATCCATCGCCATTGATTGGACGACGGAATGGAAATAAAAAGGCGGTCGATAAGATCCTGTTCAACGACCACCTCTGTCCACTGTTTGCCAATGCGATCTTTGCCTTTCTTGCTGATCGCCTTAATTCTCATGCATCACTCCCCCCAACGCTCAATCTTGGCGACGATGTCGTCGCTTGTTGCATCGAACAAAGGCCAGAATGAGCCATTGCGGCCCATCATCAGCCGACCATCGCTTTCCCGCTTGCGAAGAGCTGCCATGGAAGGAAGAACGATTTCGTCCCCTGGCTTGGCTTCAACGATGAAATGGGCAACAAGAGAAAGCAGTTGATCTTTGACCGAAAAGTTCATGGTACTAAAGAGAGAAGGAAAGGCCGTCTCCGGCCTTGAAACGAGAATAGGGGAAACGGGGCTGGCTGTCCAGCCCTCATGGGTTCAGAGGCTCTTCTCAGAGCGTCGCTGATAGCCCTCCCGCTCCAGCTCACTCCAGAGGGTGCGGGCCTGCTCCTTGGAAACCATGCTCTCCCTCTCAGAGGGCGCATACCAGGAGGTGCCGTCTGCCACCCGCAGCCCATATCGCTGGACCATCACCTCTTCCCGATCAGGGAAGACGGTGAATTCAACAATACCGAAGCCAACGGTGGCTTCGAGAGCGAAGCTTTGGCTGTACTGGCGGTGCATGATCAAAAAGCGAGGGACTGACGAGCCTCTCGGCCCGTTGAAAAGAAAATTAGACGGAAACGGCCAGGAAGTCAAGCGAAAGGGGGCCGAAGCCCCCTTTGTTCACAATGCTTTACAAAAGCCTGCTCACCTCCCTGCTCGACGTGCCTGTTCACGCTCGTACATCTGATCGCTGATGCCGGCCCAGATCAGCTCCACGTATTCCTGCGCCTCGCGCAGCTTCTGGAGTGCCTGCTGGCGCTCCTCTCTGGCCCGGTAGTAGGCGTCCGGCCCTTGAGGGTAGAAGTCGCGGCCGTTGCAGGTGGTGACTGCGAGGGCGTCGATAGCCCTGTCGATGGCCTCGTAAGCGGCCTTGTATTCCTCGACCAGCGTGGTGCCGCCGGTGCCGTTGAGATGGAGAGTAGGGATGGTGGGCATGGTGGGGGCGGAAGACATGAGAGGAAGGGCGGAGGGAGCGGAGGGAGCGAAGGAAGTGGAGAGCGTCACCAGCACTGAGCGCAGCTCACGCGCACGACAGTGTTGCCAAGGCCATCAAAGACCTCAGCGAGGCGGAAGGCGTCGCGTTCGGCGGATGAACCACTGAAGCGACCCACAACAACCGACTCCCAGGGGCTGTCCTTCGGTTCGATGGTCACCTTGTATTCGATGGAGGAGCGGACGGAGGAGAGAGCCATGGCGAAAAGAGGAGGAGAGGGCGCCGAAGCGCCCGTTGAAAAAGAAATTAGACCAAACCGAGCCGGCTGTCAAGCTCAGCGCGAGACGTTCGCGCACAGGGAGGCAACAGCCATGGCTTCACCTGGCTGTGCCCCAGGAGCCACCGGACTGCGCCATTGCCCCCACTCCAGGGCCTGCTTGTCCGTCGCGAGCGCAGCGGCGTTCACCTTCAGCGTGGAGCAGCTAACGGCAAAGGGAGACGGGCTCGCCTCGCCTCGGCAATGGCGCATCGTGGTGCGGATGCCGTCAGAAGACAACTTCCACTGTGCACCCCAGGCGTAGTTGCAGGCGCCGAACGAGCGCTCGATGGCACCTGCAGGGGCTTCGGCCATGATGCGCTCGAGGATGCTTTGCTGAGCGGGAGGTGCTGCCTGCACGATGGGAGGCAGCTCTGGGAGGGCGGTTGCAAGGATGATCATGATGATTGAATCAAGGAAAGGGCGGGATCGCTCCCGTTGAAAAGAAAATTAGCTGGAAACGAGGGGGCTGTAAACCCCCTCATCAATAAGCTCTGCTTATCAGACGAGCGCCAGGGAGTGGGCGCGAATCAAGGTGGAGGCAGCGCCTCCCCAATAGAGGCTCTCCATGCGGCGACGAGCGCTTTCGATGTCGCTGGCCTCCCCACGGCCCGCCTCATGCGTCAGGAACTCCGTCACGGTGTTGTAGGCGCCCCACATGGTGCCCTGCACGCCGGGGATGTCAAACCCAATGCCTCCGCCGGCAAACTTGTTCGCGAGGCTGTCCCACTGGGGCAGATCGGCGAGAGTCTTTGGACGGGCAGTGGCCTTGTCTCCACGCTTGTCGTTGACCATGCCAGCGAGCTGCTGGGCAAACACCTGCTCGCAATAGCTTTTGAACTGCTCACTGGTGCATGGCGTGGAGGCCATGTGCTGCAGCTCTTCAATGGTCTTGGTGAATTCTTGCCGCTTGAAATCAATAATTTCAGGAAGCCTGTCAATCAAGCTGTTGGCATTGAGCGTGTGGCGCACGCTGATGCGCTGGCGCTTCTTACCAGCGCTCTCGTGAGCTTCCGCATGCCGAAGTGTTGCGGAAAGCGTGTTCATGCACACCACGCGAATCGGAGAGAAGATTGCCTGGAAGGCAATCGTCCCATCGTGAGACGTTGTTCCCACAAAATACTGATGGATTTCGTCTCCTTTCACCACCTCCGCCTTCGCATTGTTCAGGCGAGCAGTGAAGGCCACTTTCTTGCCTTCTTGGAGTACAACCACTGCATCCATGGAGGCATCCTCGTGGAGGGCTTCGGCGAGGCGGATGAGCTGTTCGTTCTGAACGATGGTGTAGGAGTCCTTCTGGACCGACAGGACGTGGCCGTTGTCACCTCGGCTAATGGCTTGGTAGCCATCAATAGGCTCACCCATGGGGTCGAAAATGGGCGTGGACACCACCTCCCAGTCGGCGTTTGCCACGCGGAAAGCTTCGCGAGCAGGCAGCGTACCATCAAGCACGGTGCCGAGCTTGTGCCAAGCGGCCTTGCCGTTGAAGAAAGCACCAGAAGTAAATTGGTGGGCCATGGTCTGAAAGCGAAGGACGAACGGCGGAAGCGCCGCTTGAAACAGAAATTAGACCATCCAGGTAGGGGCGTCAAGCCCCGTTACAAAAAGAAACAAAACCACCATGCATTGAAGAGGCGAGGGCCCGGCCAGCGGCCTATCTTGGGCCCGGCCAGCCGCCTATCTCGGGTCCGGCTGAGCGCCTATCTCGGGCCCGGCCAGCGGCCTATCTCCAAAAAAAATGGGTCCGGCCAGCGGCCTATCTCAGGTCCGGCCAGCCGCCTATCTGGGAACGAGAATCGTTTTCAATGGGAATGACAATGAGAATCATTCTCACTGATAATGAGAATCATTCTCATTCTTGCCAGATTCTTACCAGGGCGGATTCTTACCGGATGCTTCCCAGATTCTTACCACGCAATCCCGATCGGCAAACCGTACTTTCTGAATTCTTACCACTTCCTTCCCAGGGGCAATCCTTCCTGAATTCTTACCGTTCTCTTACCAGGATGATTCCCTTAAGGGAAGCTGAGCGATCCTGAAGGTGGAGTGAGAGAATAGCGCAATCCACACTGGCGAACCGTGGTTTCCCAGGATGGCAGCATTCTGAGAATGAGAATCATTCTCTCCCAGCCAGATAGGCTATGGGAATTCCAGGTAGTCTGCCGGCAATTATCTAGCCTATTCTTCGATTCTAGTTTCTATAGCGTATCGGCGCAGTCTGTCGCGACAGGCTATGGCAAACCATGGCGTACGGTTCCCTGTAGCCTGCCGCATGATTCTGGCAGGCAATCGTATCAGCGGAGAATGCGCTGCTGTTTTCTGTCGCCAGGCGCCGCATGATTGCGCCGCGATTCTCTCCACTATTCTGTGCCGGTTTGCGCCATGGCAATCCCCAGCAGAATGCCCGGCATTCTTTCCCATTAAAACGGTTTCTGTTTTCACTAGCAATTGCCAGGCATTCTGCACAATCAAGCTATTGTTTCGCAATGTTGCGCAACGGTTCACCGTGGCGCGCGCTGTGCTACCGGCCGTGCTGGTTCGCTTGAATGTTTCGCAATGCTGCGCCCATACTTGCGCAATGGGCGCCAGGCGTGGTAGGCGTCGCGCCAGGCGGACATTGTTTCGGAATGTTGCGGCGGTTGACAGGCTGGGGGATGCCATGGTTTCGCGCGTGCGCTCTGCCCCCATAGCTTCCCGCGGCTGCAGGATGCCGGGCAATGCTCCGAAGCATCGAACCGGACCGGGGCGCCACATGCTGTGCCAGTCTGGCAACTGTCCTACGATGCGGCAGAAGGTGCCAGTCTGGGCCCATAGTGGCGGAGCGGTCGGAGACAACCGCAGTCCTTCGCTTCTGAACCATGAACAACGCACGCATGCCCAGGGCGGCCCTCGTTATCCGGTCCCTCCCCGGCGTCGAAAGTCTCGAGCGGGAAGAAGATGGGTGGTGCTGCCGCCTTGCCCATGGTTGGACAACTGACGCCCTGGAGGGTGGAGGGACCATCATTGACCGTTCGTTGGCAATGATCCATGCCTACGTTCGGGACGCCTACCAGACAGTCCCTGCTGCCCCCGCTGCCCATGGCGGTCTGTCGGCTGTTAGGTTCCATTTGACCACCCGATCTACTAATGCAAAGACTGGGCCCATGGCGGTTTCAACGTCGTCCAGGGTGACGTGTTCGCCTGTCTGTCCATTTCTGCCTCAGAATGGTGGCGGTTGCTATGCTCAGTCCTACCCATTGAACCTCCACTGGCTTAAAGTAACCAACGCTGAACGTGGCGTAGGGTTCAAAGAATTCTGCGCACAACTACGTTCACTGCCTGCGAATAGCAAGTTCAGGCACAATCAAGCCGGCGATCTTTACCATAACAACGGCCGAATTTCCCGTACTTTTGTCAAGGAGCTCACTTCTAGTGTTCGCCATCTTCGGGCCTTCACATATACGCATCACAGTCTGACAATGGGCGAAAATCTTTCGCTCATTAAATATATGAACCGTCAAGGGTTCACTGTCAACGTCAGCACGGAAAGTGAGGCTGCAGCAGATAGCGCAATTGCGGCTGGATTGCCTGCTGTGATGGTGGTAAAGTCAGACGAAACACGCCAGTCCTGGCGGACGCCAGCAGGAAACATGGTCCTGGTCTGTCCGGCTCAGCGCATCGAAGATAAAACCTGCGCTGACTGTATGCTGTGCCACAAGCGAGGATGCAAAGTGATCATTGGATTCCTGGCCCATGGCACAGGCAAACGAAAGGCGGAAGCCAGCCTCGTTTGATTGCTAAGGGAGAGCATGCCCTCCCTTCCCTTACTTTCCGTTCATTTTCCCTCCCCTTCCTATGTCTAGCTCCATTCTCTCCGCTGCGATTGCTGACCAGTGTCTGACGGTCCGGCAGCACGCCGACGCACTGGCGGAGGCATTGGCTGCGCTGGCAGACATGCACAACGGCGCCGATGGTTCCCCTTTGTTTCGTTGCGGCGACGATACGGCAGCTCAAGTCGTGGCAGCGCTGCAGCGCATCGATGATGCGTTTAATCGCTTGGATCCTTTGATGATTAGCCGGTGATCACCGTGGGAGAGCATGCTCTCCCTTCCGTTGTTCCGCTCCTTACTTCCTTCCTTCCCATGATCCGCATTGCCGTTTCTTTCCTGATCACCATTGCCGTTGTCGTTCTGGCGATCCTGTCCGCCATCGGCCGCATTGCCGACACGCCCCGCGACACAGCCCATAGGCTCCGCTCCGCTGGCCTTTCGCAAGCCGCCATCGCTGCAGCACTCGGTATCAGCCGGTATCGCGTGCGGAAGCTCCTAGCCTGATCTCCGCCACAACGGGCCCACAACGGGCCCGAACACAGCCCCGGATGGTCCCCCGTCCGGGGCATTTTCATGGCCTTCTAGGGGCGCCTGGCAGCCTCTCACGGGCCGTAGGGTGGCGGCCAATGGGGGGTGATGAACCACGCTGCAGCAAACGACCGGACGGACAGGGGGATCAGATGATCATTATTGAGAATGATTCTCAACAAGTGATACGATTTCGTATCAACGCTTGACAGGTGGGGGAAAAGTGTGCAACGCTAGGGAGCAGTAGCCTGGGGGGGAAGCGTGTGGGGGCGGCGGTATCCCCCTAAAAAAGTGCGATCAAAAATTGCCCGAACTTTAGCCTAAGTATTTATACCTAGTCAAAAATCAAGATTGTTGACGATGGCGCGACCGAGGTTTCGCGTGATGAGCGTAAGTTCTTCGTGGGAGGCATTGTGCTTGATGGCATTGGCGCGATAGCTAATCACCCACACGTTGTCTTTTGTATAGCCCTTAGTGGAGTCAATGCGATCCAAGGAAGGGCTATTGGGCAATGCTTTAGCTACGTTGCCACGATAGACAGACCAACTAAGGGGAATGCCGAGAAGGGGGCAGTGTGAAGCGAACTGAGCACTTTTGCCAACCATTGAAAGAACGAAATCAGCATCAATATCAAAGACAAGCCCTTTTTCTTTTGCTCTTGCGCGGGCGTTACGGACCATTCTTTTGACCATTATCACCACTGGATCTCGCTCGCAATAAAATTGATAGCATTTTGCAGCACATTGCTTGCAATATCCCCGAAAGCCACTGAGCCTCGTTTTATCTTTATTGAACATTTCCATTGGAAGCATATGCTTGCACTTCGAGCATTTCTTCTGCAAGACAGTCATGAGCACAATCACGCTGGCAAGATAGTAGCGAGCAAAAAGCTAGTCGCCACACGCTGAAGGCAAGCCGCAGGCGCAGCCTGAAGCGTTTCCGTTCTCCAGATCAATGAAGCCCCCCAAAGGGGCGGAATGATGCACAAGAAGCCAGAAGATCACCATCAGCTTTCTTTCGCATTGTTCTTCTCTAGCCAGGAAGCGGCCCCCGAAGGGCCGCTGTTTCAGCAGATATTGTCAAAAGCCAGTTTTTCAGCGATTTCCGGCGGCGGAGCATAGTATCCCCGATCCATCACATAGGACTGGATCAGCCTTTTGTTTAGTGCTGGCTTTTTTGTTCTTCGCTGCTTGTCTAGGAACGCTTCGCCTTTGGGGCTCCGCTGGTCTTGAGCTTCGCAGCTTGTCTAGCTTTTTAGCCAGTAGACGTTCCGCCCTTGGGGGCTCCACTTGTCTTGATGGTCCTGACGGAAGGAACGTCGTCTAGACGGCGGAGCGCTTGCTGATGTCTAGGCGGTGCTCCGCTTACGGCTATCGTATCTCGCACTGTGGCTCGTTTGCGGCTGTTTTGGTATCAAGGCGATACAAAACAAGAAAAATCTTAACAATGTCTTTAGGATTCAGTGAAAAGCTGAAATTGTATAAAGCGCTGCTCTAGGGATTGGCGAAAGGCAGTAGCGTGTGGGAATTCTGCAAGATGACTATGTGGGGACTGCCAGAGCGACAGCCGTTCACTATTGGCCCTTACAAATTCTGGCCTTGTTTCAGCAAGCCAGAGTTTCAATGGTTCGCTGCAATTGACGGAAAGCCCTTCTATTTCAAGACGCTAAATGAAGCAAAGTTATACGGAAAGAACCTGTTGGCGGCTGATGATGAAGAAGGTCTGTGCGATTGACTTCGACGGCCTCCTGCCCAGGGGATTGCGCTAGCCTGCCCTTGTTGATCGCGCCCCGTTGAGCGGGGCTTTGTCGTCTCATGAAGTTGAAGGAGAAAGCAAAGTGCGAGCCAATCGCACGCACGGGAAGGGTGCAGGATTGGCTTGATAGCCCAGAAGGGAGGCTGCCCGTGAGCTGCACAATTTTCACTGTGCAAGATTCAATGGAGGGAGAAGATGGCATTGAATCCTCCTGGCGCTTTGTTTCTCATGCATTGAGGAACGGAGCCGGCACGGCAGTGCATTTGTCTGAGTTGCGTGCAAAAGGAGAGGAAAATGGAAAAGGACTGGTTGCAAGTGGTCCAGTGAGCTTCGGCAAAATCTATTCTTCCCTCAACGAAATCCTGAGGCGTGGTGGTTTATACAAGAATGGTGCAGTTGTTCTGCATTTGGACTACACACACCCTGATGCCATTGAATTTGTTTCGGCATCACGGCAGGAGCTTCCTTGGGTGAAGCGCTGTCTGAATGTTGATGAAAACTTTCTTTCCGCATCGTCTCCTGAGCTTATCAATGCCTGTCTTCGTTCCATCTCTTCTGGCGATCTCTGGCTCAACAAAATTCGTTACAACGCCAAAGGAGAGCGTATTCGGGCTAATGTTTGCCTGGAGGTTTATCTTCCGCATCGTGGTACTTGCCTTCTGCAACATGTCAACCTTGGTGCATGTTCTCTGGATTTGGTACCAGGAGCGTTTCAAGAAGGGATGAGGCAGCTTTGTGAGCTGCATTCCAAGACGGGAGTGGGAGACACTGGCGAATATCTTTCTCCTGCTGTTGACAAGCAAGTGGGGCTTGGCATTCTTGGTCTTGCCAATTTTCTTTCCATCCATGGCATCACTTACGAGGACTTCGGGAAAGCGCTTGACGCCTACCTGGATTCCGATCCTCATGACTGGGTGCACTATTGGTGGAGCAAGCCCGCTGGCGAGGCCGTAGCAGCCATCCAGAAGGGCATCTGGAGCGCCACTGACGTGGCACATGAGCATGGCATGGAACGGGCCTTCTGCATTGCTCCTACGGCTTCGTGCTCCTATCGCTATCTGGACAGCCGTGGGTTCACTACTGCCCCAGAAATTGCCCCGCCGATTGCTCGCATGGTTGACAGGGATAGCGGCACCTTTGGCGTGGAGAGCTTTGACTATGGTGAAGTGGAAACGGCCGTAGAAGTGGGTTGGGAAAACTATTTCAAAGTGGCAAATGGTGTTGTTGCTTTGTATCAACGCACTGGTCTTTTTCATGGCTATTCGTTCAATTCCTGGTCGGACGTGGTTGCGTATGACGAAGCCTTCTTGAGGGATTGGTTAGACTCTCCTCAGACGAGCCTCTATTACAGCTTGCAAGTTCTTCCTGACACCCAAAGGAAGGACGATGCATATGCTGCGTTGGACGATGATTTCAAGAGCATGCTTGGTCTCAATGAAGAGACTGAGCAGAGTTCTGCGTCCTGTTCTTTAGAAGCCGGATTTTGCACTTCTTGCGCTGAATGACAAGAAAAAGGGGGCTATTCGCCCCCCTCCTCACACCACACCGAACGATAGTACGACCATGACCACGAAAAGCCCTTATTTGTCAATGATTGCTAAAAAACGGCCGTGGCAGGCAGTTGCCGTGGACAAAGGGCCGGTGCAAGAGGGCAGTGAGGACACGCTGGGGAAACTTCTTGCATTGCGCCATCTCGAGCTGCCTGTCAAGGACTTTCTTGAGCAGGGGCTTGCTCGGGAACTGCCTTCCACTCCTGGCATCGAAGAGGCATTGCGTCACAACCAGGAGGACGAGGCGCGTCACGATGAAGCTCTCAACTACATTGTTGCTGCTCATGGTGCCAACGCTCAAGCAGAGAAGGACGTAGAGGGCATTCTGAAAGCATGGCAAGGCCATCCGGCCCATCCCATCCTGAAAGCCGCTGTTCTGGAGCGGAGCATCTTCTTTGTTGTACTCCCGTTCTTCCGTTTCAACGGGGACATGGGCATCCGTACTGTTGCGGCCGACATCAGCCGGGACGAAATCACGCACGTCGGAGTGCATAGCCTTGTTTCCAGGGAGCTGGGAGAGGAAGCAGGGGCAAGCCTGAATAAGCTTCGTCGCGCCACAGCGCTATGGGCCTTTGACGCATTGAAATCTTCGTCCAACAAATGGCTGGACAAGGACTTCTGGCTCAAGCAAAGCGACAGCTTGTTTGAGCGCGGCAAGGCGGAAGGACTGGCAGAAACACAACGCAGTAGAGTCCCCGCTTTTTTTGAAGCATCGAACACCTGCCTTCCTAGCTACGGACGGTAAACCTGTCTAAATGCTGAGTCTATAATGAACAGTGCAAGGGCGTTCCTTGCATACATACCCTCCCCCTCAGGCTGAGCTTCCGTACGGAGAGCGTTTCATTGGCGCCAGTGGGGCGCTCTCCAGGAATGACGCCCAAACAGAGGGGCCATGGTGCTTAAGTGTTGGTACACGCTGGGCTCATAGCCTAGAATCCTGTGGTTCGATTCCCAGGAGCGCCTTTCCATGGCTCGCTATCGCATTCGCGTCAGGCCCAATCCAGAGGTTTTCAGCGCCAACGCTTATGACGTTGAGGAATGCGTGCAAATGACGAATGCAAGTAAAACAGAAGTCTTTGATTATTGGAGCTTTCTGGAAACGTTCGATAGCTTTGAGCGTGCAGAGCTCTACATCGAAGCCTGCATTAGCGCTGACTGCGTGGTAAAAGTATACTAAACACAAAGAGCCATGATCAATTGCTGGCTGATTTCCGACACGCATTTCGGCCATGACAAAGCCTGCTCTTTTTTGAAAGAAGACGGCAGTCGTCTTAGGCCGTTCGCGAATAGCGAAGAGGCCGATGAAACGATGGTCTACAGGTGGAATGCGAGAGTCAAGAGAAAGGACAGGGTGTACCATTTGGGAGACGTGGCTATTCCCCGCAGGGGCCTGAAAGTATTGGAGCGTCTCAATGGAAGGAAGGTACTTGTTCGCGGAAATCACGACATTTACAAGCTCCAGGACTATGCGCAGTATTTTGATGACATTAGGGGATGTTTCTATCATCATGAATTCATGATGAGCCACATTCCTTTACATCCTGAATTGTTTCAGCAGCGCTTCAAAGGGAACATCCACGGCCATCTTCATTCAAGCTGCGTCAAAACTGCAGACGGAGAAGAGGACGGACGCTATTTCAACTGCTGCGTAGAACGTCATAACTTTGCTCCAGTACATTGGGAAGAGGCTATGGCATACTTTGCCTCCCATGGACGAGCGCCGCACGTTTAACACCCCCATCAGGGAGCCATGGAACGCCCCCATTCATCATTGTCTCAAAGCAATTGACAATCACACTCGCCTGTATTTGTCTACGGGCGACAGTTGGCACTTGGAAAAAGCAAGCGCACTAAGAGCGTATTTGCACGAACTCAAGACTTGGATACACAGGCAAGAAGGAAAGTAGTTATTAGTTGCAATGCATGAAAAAATGAGGAGCCAATGCTCCTTTTGATGGTGAGAGAGGGCGTCGAAGTGGAGTCTGCCGTTCCACTTTTGTACGACGATTAAGCACGAGTTGGCTCATGCCCCTCTTCCCCAATAGAGGCACACCAATGCCTGATCATCGGTGTGCCGAACAAACGCCGGCCGGCGTGCTTCGCGAAGCTTTGTAAGCATAGCCACACATTGCTAACTGGGAAGGTGCTCCTCGGGCGGTGCCGCTTGCAATGCCTTTGCATGGGCCTTGAGTTTGGGCAATAGAGAGGGCAGATAGAGGTGTTCAGCAGCCAGGAGCTGCAGACATGTCTGCTTGCTAGTGGGACCGTTTTCCAGCAGGGCAATCAAAAAGCGAGCCTCTTTGATGTTTAGTTCGCAGCAGTTCATCTTATGACAGAAGAGCGATCAAAAAATCATACAGTCTCAGAGCGATCTAGGAGATGAGACTTTCAATCCAGGCAATGTCATCTTCCTTTGTTGCCGCAAGGATGGCTCCAGCCATCGCAAAGGCAAGGTCGTCAATGCCAGTGGCTTTTCCTCCAGTGACACTCCATTGACCACTTGGCTTGTAAATGACTGTCAAGTTCTTGAGCTGCATGATCGCCTTTTCGTGGCGATACAAATTGATTTGCCCCGCATTGAACAACTCTCTCATCTTGCTGAATGCTTTCATCTTGGAGCTGACAGTCCAAGTGAGTTCCGTGATGGGCAGGTCTCCGGCTAGAGATTGGATGGTGCCAGCGCTGTTGAACTGGTCCATAACGATGGTGTCAAATACATACAGTCGATGCTGTTCCTTTATCCAATCTTCCACTGCATTGATATTCACCTCCATCCTTCCATTGATTTCAAAATCTGCAACGAAAGAGTGGAACTTGTCTACTACTAGCGTGCCATTTTCATAATGAACAATACAGGCAGTATAGTCATCACGACCAACGCCCCCTCTTGCGGGGTCGAGGGCAAGCACATAAGCACCTTGAAACTCGGGGCGAGGAGGCAGTGTGGACCTGCGGTCGTCAATACAAGCGTCGATGACATCACTAGCAACAAGGGCTGAGAGATTGCTTGCGAATTGCGCCCCATATTCCACCTTAAACTTTTCTGGATCCCTGGCACGTTCTGTGTCAAGAAACTCTTGCGAAATGTTGGGGTTCATCTCCCATGTTGGGAGGTTCACCGCTTGCATGAAAGTGAAGCGTCCGGAGCTGGCTTCTTTGAAGTGCTGGTAGAAGATGCCGTCTGTCAGCCATGGAGAGGACAGCTCTAGGATGCGCCCCTTGCCGCCAAACTGAGCAATGGCAGGAGACAGGGCGTCATAGATGCCTCGTCCACCGCTGTTCGCATCGCCTTCATTGGCAAAGGCCAGCTCATCGAACACTGCTCCGGCGCAAGCAAGGCCGCGAGCCGCTCGTCCCGATGTGGGGATGGCCTTAAAGACGCAGTTGTTGCTAATTTCAATGATGTCGGCTGTCTCGCGAATGATCTCCTGCGAGAACGGGCTATCAACAATGAGCTGCCTGATGTTGTTGAGAGCAATACGAGCCTGGTCTTGAGAGTTGGCAACAGTGACAATATACCATTTCTCCCCCTTTCTCACTCGCTTTCTGTATTCCTCTTCTAGGACAAAGCACATGTATACACATGCCACTGCCGCCATGATTGTCTTACCGCTTCTTCGTCCTAGCGCCCATACTGCATGGCTCTTTTCTGGCTGGAAAAAATGATCCAGAATTTGAGCTTGTTTTGGATAGAGCTGAAGCTTGAGGGCGTGCTTAGAAAAATCAGAACATTTCAGCATGTCGCAGATTCAACAATGGAAGTAGTGCAGATTTTGGCACGAAATACGCAGGGCGACCGCCTGCTGGATCCTTCTTCCATTCTGGTTGCATTGCGTCTTCGCTTTTAATCCAGCCATGAATGAGAGTCACCTTATTTTGCATGGTCACCAAAACCAATACCTTTCCGGGACGCTCATCAAGCTGGCAAATCAGATCGTAGTAATGCCTAGAGCGCGTCTTCACGTCAATGTTGGGAGGAAGGTCTGAGGAGCCCCTTTTCGCACGTTGCTCTGTGTACAGAAACTCCCTTAGCCCTAAATAGTCTGCCACGGCAAGCTCTCCGCCTGCGCCCAAGAGATGGGCAAAGAAAGATTCAGAGCCCATGTTTGGCCCTCCATTGCGACCAGCAAGGCCAAGCTTTTCGTTGATTTCTTGGCGCCTTTGCGCTTCGTTTCGGGCCAAGATTCTGTCTTTGTCCGAAAAACCAAAAACAAGAGGCGAACAGGCCATGTTGTGCATGCACACCGGGACACCATAGCCACTTTTAGAATGAGAGCAAGACCGTAATGGCGCATGGGCAGATGGAGAACGAACTGGTGGATCTTGGCCATGCCAGCGGCTCTGGAGTGAGGGCCGATGGGCTGCAGAACGTTCTGATTGGCATGGGGACAACCAGGGACAAGTCGCAATACACCAAGACGACTGCCACCGTCTTTCTGGCTCAGGAAGAGCTTGAAAATCTGTACGGAGAATGGCTACCACGTCGCATTGTTGACATCTACGCAGATCAGGCCACTAGGAAAGGGTTTAAGGTGCTGTTTGGCGGAGATGGCGTAAGGGCAGAAGAAGTGCAAGGCATTGAGCAGGTCATTGAAGATCTGTACATCCTTGAACATCTCAACTTAGCTGCAAAAAATGCACGTTTGTACGGAGGCGCGTGCTTGTTGCTTTTCATTGATGATGGACGACCTGCATACATGCCAGTTGACAAGCAGAACATTCGACGCATCGAAGAAATCGAATGCTTGGATCGCTGGCAGATTGCGCCTGTAATCAACGAGGAAAATCTCTACGACTACTCAAAGGCCACTTACTATCAAATTATCTCTGGGGATCTCATCAATCAGCCACAACTCACTTACATCCACAAAGACAGAATTCTGCGTTTTGACGGCGAATGGCTTCCCTATCGAGTGAGGCAACGAAACTACGGCTGGGGCTTGAGCTGTCTGCAGACGGTGTACGACAGCTTTAGGCACTATTGGACTGGCTTGAATGCATCCGCTACGCTTCTCACTGAATTTGATATTTTCGTTCATAAAGTGAGAGGGCTTGCTGCAATGTTGGCAGCCGGCAAGGAGAGTTCGATTCGCGATCGCTTGCAAGTGAACGACATGAGCAAGAGCATTTATCGCGGCTATGCAATTGATGCAGAAAAGGAGGAGCTTGAATTTATTAGCAGGAACTTTGGTGGCATTGGAGAAGTGCTTGAAAAACTTCGCGTTGACATCATTGGAGCCAGCAAGATTCCCCACACCGTTCTGTTTGGAGAGAGCCCCAGTGGACTTGGTTCTACGGGCAGGAGCGAGGAGCGCGATTTCGCAAAAACGCTTGCTGATTATCAAAGCGTTCATTTCAAGCGCCCCATCAAGAAGCTGATGGAGCTGATCATGCTTAGCAAAGAAGGGCCCACAAAGGGAGAGCTGCCAGATTCCTGGCGCATTGCATTCAATCCCCTGTTCGAGCTGAATGAGCGCGAGATGGCTGACGTGCGGGCTCGCGTGGCGGCCGTAGACGGGCGCTACATCCAACTTGGCGTACTGAGTCCCAAAGAGGTGGCGGACGCTCGCTACGGGGGCTCAGAGTGGTCAATGGAGCTGACGCTCGATCCATCCGTCATTCGCGAATTGCCTACGCAAGCTGGAGCTGGCGGAAAACTGGCTGTCCCCCCTGGAGGGCGCGACCCCATGAACGAGGAGAATGGCACGCTTCCCATGGACGGAAGCCGTGAAGTGGAAGACAGCGCTGGCCTGTATCTACCGAAGGACTTGGAAAAGGTGCGCGGAGACGTGGTCTTCTCTGACAAAGACTTGCATTCTCGAGCTGTAAGTGCTGCAAAGGCAAAGTTCAAAGTGTGGCCTTCTGCCTATGCCAGTGGGTATGTGGTGCAGCAGTACAAGCAGATGTACAAGAAAAAGCATGGGTCGCTCAGTGGGGCCTTCAAGGGAGATGGGGGAGAAATCCATGCCGACGACCTTGACAAATGGTTCAAAGAGAAATGGGTGAGGATTGGCGCCAATGGCGAAATCCTTGGACCATGTGGCGCGCGGGAAGAAAAGGAAGGAAAGCCCAAGTGCCTTCCTCAGGCCAAGGCAGAGGCGATGACAAAGGAGAATCGCAAAACAATTGTTGCTAGGAAGCGCAAAAAGGATCCAGACGTTGATCGTCGTGGACCAGCCAAGATGGTCAGCAGCAAGGTGGATGCTATGGAGCCAATGAAAGTGCAGGGGCTCATCCTTCCAGACGTGGACGAGGCTTCCTTGATTAACGAGGAGGATATTGACGCAGCATTGAACCAGTGGAAGAGTGAGGCTCCAGATCGCTTCAAGGACATCCTGGAGGCAGAAGATGTTAGCCCTCAATGACCTCAGCTCTTTTGCGGACGCCATCCTTCGCCTTGACGCATCATCATGGAGTTACGATCCTGTTTCAGGCAGGTATCGCGGAGCTAACGGGCGCTTCCTTTCTCAATCCGCTATCAGCGCATTGGTGGATGGTCGAATCAATAGCCTTGATGCTCAATTGCGTCGCTATACAAGCATGCTTGCTGATGGCAGCATCACGCTGGATCAGTGGCAGCAAAGCGTCAGAGAAGCCCTTAAGCTCGTCCACGTCCAAGCTGCAATCATTGGCCATGGCGGAAAGGACGGGATGGGGCCAGCGGATTGGGGGCGCATCGGGCAAAGACTTCGGATGGAATATCGCTATCTCGAGGGCTTTGCTCGTGATCTTTTGGATGGGCGCGTTTCTGCTGCCATGGCTCTTGCTCGCATCGGCCTGTATGCTCAAAGTGTCAGAGGCACTTATTGGGAAGGAGCTTCAATTAGGCAAGAGAAGCAGGGCTACACCTTGATGCGTCGCATTCTTGATGCGCAAGCCAAACATTGCCAGGACTGCTTGAATTACGCGGCAAGGGGACTGGTTCCCCTGGGAAGCGTGCCCATGCCTGGACAGCGCTGCGAATGTCGGAGCAGGTGTCGGTGTAGTGTGCAGTTTCTTCGAAGACAAGCGCCAAGTGTGCCTGTTTGATTTTGCCATGTATTATTGAGCAAGCCTTTTTTGTTCTATGGCAAAAATCCTGTACTGTGGCGACGCTTTTGTAGAAACTGGATTTGGGCGAGTAGCCGAAAACCTGCTCCCCGCCTTAGCTGAACATCACGAGGTGAGCGTGCTAGCCGTGAATTACCACGGAGATCCTCATCCAGAAGCAAGGAAATACGAGACATACCCCGCAATGCTCCACGGGAGCGATCCTTTTGGTTCACATCGCATTGGAGAGCTGGTTCAAAAGCTGCGGCCTGATATTGTTTGGGTGACGAACGACATCTGGATTGCCATCAATTTGTGGAACGTAGTGAAGCCGTTCAAAGAGCAAGTGGGCTTCAAGTTCTTTGTGTACACACCAATTGATAGTTACGGCATTTTCCCGGACCTTTTGCCTGCTATCAGCGAGTGGGACGGAGTGGCCACTTACACTGAGTTCGGCAAGCGTGAAATCGAGAAGATCGGCTACACCAAGCCGGTGCGTGTTATCGGCCATGGCACTGACTTTTCTAAGTTCTTCCCGCTGGACAAGGTTGAATGCAGGAAGGCCCTGGGAGTCAAGGAGGACGTGTTCATTGTATTCAACGGCAATAGGAACCAACCACGCAAGCGCATTGACTTGACGATCAAGGCGTTCGTGAAGTTTGCCAAGGACAAGGACGATGCTCGCCTGTGGTTGAACATGGGAAGCAAAGATTTGGGCTGGGACATCATCCCGCTGTTCAAGCGCGTGGCTCGCGATGAAGGCTACGACCCAACTGGCAAGCTCATCCTTTCGAGCCCCCGCTTTTCTGTCTCAAACTGTCTCTCAATTGAGACGCTTAACCAAGTGTACAATGCCGTAGACGTTGGCATTAACACCTGCATTGGAGAGGGCTGGGGACTTGTCAACACGGAGCACGCAGCCGTGGGCGTCGCCCAAGTTGTTCCAGACCATACGAGCTTGGCAGAAATCTTTGACGAGGTGCCGCGTATCACTTGCAATGGCAGCGAGACCGACAGGAACTACGGGCTTGAGCGGCTGCTTCCTGATCCAGATAGTGCCGCAGAAATCTTGTCGTACTACTACGAGCATCGAGACGTACTGCAGTGGTATGGCGTTCGGTGCCGTGCGCGAATGCAGGAAAAGCAGTTCACTTGGCCCTACATTCAAAAGCAAATGCTTGAAGTGGTGCAAGAGCTGCTGTTTACCAAAGGCGTCGAAAAGGAATTCAAGGGGTTTGGTAAAAATGGCTGAGCTGCAAAGAGTGAAGATTGGAGTGCCCACTCTTCATAGGTATGATCTCCTGCTGCGCTTCTGCTGTGCTTTTGCAGCCGAAAGCGATCCCCGTGTTGTTCCAGAAATAACCATCCTTGACAACGGAGGTGGCTTTATTGCATCTAGGGAGGGGCAGGAGCTTTCGAGGAAAAGCAATCTTCCTCCCATTTCTGTGGTGGCACCACCGTACAACTTTGGAGTGGCAAAAAGCTTCAATTGGTTTGCGGAGAATCTTGGTCAATGCATCGTTGCCGGCGACGACACCGTCATCTCTACTCGCACGGTTCAAGCGTTTGTTGATGCAGCATATGACCATCCAGAAGCGATAATCATCGGCCACGACCACCCCTCTCAAAGTCTTGCAGTGATGATGCTGGCCCGGCCAGAAGAATGGCTGAAAATGGGAGGCTTTGATGAATGCTTCTATCCCGCATATTTTGAAGACAACGATGCAAGGCGCAGGCTCGAGCTTGCTGGGAAACCGATTGCAACAATCAAGGCCCCAGACTGGCATCACGACAACTCGTCGTCGCTGCACGGCGGTTCTGTTATGTATCAGCGCAATCACTGGGGAAGTTTCTATCGAAATCAGCTTTACTACCAATTGAAATGGGGCGGGGCTCCAGACGCGGAAGTATTCATGCATCCATTTAACAAGAAGGAATGCTGCCAGTGAGCGGGCTGTTTGTTGTTTACCACGTTTTTCAAGCTCCAGGGTGGGAGCAGTTGTTCTCAGAGCAAATTGGAGCGCTATTCATCAGTGGACTGCTTGATGCCGCAAACCTTGTCATCTGTGTTGATGGCGATGAACGGATTCCATCAATACCCAGAGCAACGGCCATTAAAGTGAAGGAATTTAGCGAAAGGCCATCACTAAAAATCGCCAGAGAGATTGCACTGCAAAACCCGTCAGCATCAATCCTGTATCTGCACACCAAGGGGATTTCTCATCCAACCAAAAACCAGGATGATTGGCGCATGATGATGCAATACTTTCTTGTCATTCAATGGAAGAAAGCGATCAAGATGCTTAGTGAAAATGATATTGTCACTGTTAATTGGCGCAACCATCCAATGCCACATTGTTCCGGGAATTTCTGGTGGACAAAGGCGTCCTACCTTGCATCGTTGAATCCAACTTTCATGGGAGATCACGATAGGTTTTTGCAGGAATTTTGGATTGGCTCGGGAAGCGGAAGGGTGCATTGCATGCACGAAAGCAGGATTCCGCATTATGACTTTCCCTACCCTTCTGCGCGGTACTGCTCGGACTATTACGCCTTGTTATAGTGGCGGCAGCTTTTTCTCGTTCATGCCCTCTGTCCTCCTTGATCTTGGCCATCAGCCATTGGTTAACAATCTTTGCCGGTCGGAAAACGCTGCGCTGGAGGCAGAGCAGTTTCCATTGAAGGCGGTGTATGAAGATGACTTGACAATCCATTTGGACACCGAGGTGCCGCCAACAAAGTTATATGCCAACTACTTGTATAGAAGCGGGGTTAGCAAGCCGTATTTCGAGCATTGCAAGCAGATGTACAAAAGCTTAGCCCACCTGGACTTGACGACGATCATTGACATTGGTGGAAATGACGGCACTTTGCTCAATGCCTTTCGAGAGGCGTCAACAGAGCAGAGTTTCTGGAGCGGGAAACCTCCTCGTAATTTCTTCAATGTTGACATGAGCGCCAATCTGCGCGAAGTGAACGAAAAACATGGCAATCACTTTGTTTGTGGGCAGTTCAATGAGCAAATGGACCTGCCAAAAGCCGGCCTGATTGTTTCGACTAATGTCTTTCAGCATACCAGGGACATCCACTCTTTTCTTCGTGGCATTGTCAAGTTTCTTAACGGAGTGTGGGTGCTTGAATTCCCCTACACTTTGACTACGTTGCAAACCCTGCAGTTTGATCAGTTTTATCATGAGCATTACTACTATTGGCTCATTGCTCCACTAGCGAAACTGTTCAATCAATACGGGCTCAAGATTATCAACTGCCAAGAACTGCCTATTCATGGCGGAACAATGAGGCTCTGGATGACAAACAAAGAAGCGTCCGCTCCGCCCATATCAAGCGTGATTGAGGCAAGGATTGACAAAGAGAACAGTCTTGATCTTGGGTCTTTCCAGGGCGACTGCTTTTCTCACCTTGAAAAATGCCGGGATTTCATTGACGGCCTCAAGGGGCGCACGGCATTTTTTGGTGCTGCCGCCAAAGGCTGCGTATTCCTTAATGCACTAGGTGCTTCTACAAAGACAATGTCAGACGCTTTCATTGTTGACGATACACAGGAAAAACAAGGCATGTTTGTACCTGGAACGGGCTTCGAAGTGAAAGGAAGGCAGTGTCTAGAAAAAGAGAAGGTGGAGAATATCATCATTCTTGCGCATAATTTTGCTGATCACATTGCGCGGTCGCTTCGGCCGTCTTTTAGCGGCAATCTTTACACCCTTCTTCCTTCCATTGCAACTTTTTGATTGTGACCACTTCTCTTAGCGCTGCGTTTAATGCCTCAAGGATTGACGCCATCCTTAACGAGCAAAATATCAATGGCTTCGAGTTTCCAGGCGGAACAGACAAGCAGACTCTGCATTCTTATGGGCCGGTCTACGAAGCACTGCTTCAGCCGTTTGCCGATGGGCGTCGTGGGAAGATCCTAGAAATTGGAGTGCAGCACGGCGGGTCGATCCTGCTTTGGAATGATCTGTGCCCAAACGCTTCAATTATTGGCATTGACACTAAAGATGTGGCGCATCCATCCATCCGCGAACGAGTGGACAGCGATCGAGTGTCTTTTGTGACAGGAGACGCATACGGCGACGACATGCTTCCGTTAATTGCAAATGGCCTTTTTGATGACTTGGACGTAATCATCGACGACGGGCCGCACACCCTCGAAAGCCAGTGTGCCTTTTTGCATCGCTATTTGCCATTCTTAGCCCAAGACGGGGTGGCAGTGATTGAGGATGTTCAGTTTGGTGGCTGGTTCCGCGTCCTTCGATCGTGTGTCCCAGATGGATTTGTGAGCGAAGCAGTTGATCGAACGCATGTCAAAGGAAGGTATGATGATCTTATGTTTATTGTTCGCCGAGCGGAGTGATGACAAAGAAAGAAAAGCAAGCCAAGATTGCTCGCGTAATGCGTGAGTTCAAAGGTGGCAAGCTAAAGAGCAGCTCAGGCGAGGCCGTCAAGAGTCCGAAGCAAGCCCTTGCGATTGCACTTTCCGAGGCCGGCATGTCTCGCAAGCCCAAGGAAGACATGAGCGATGAGTACTACATGGGCTTCTTCAAAGAAGTTGCTGGCGAGGAAGAGGAAGAGAACGAGGAAGAGGAGGGTATGGATGGGAGTTGCGGAAAAAAGCGCTAAGGGGCGACGCGGAGAGCTTCGCCCCTCCCTCCTCTGTGAGGGCCGCAGCCAAGCGTGGGCTTGAGCTGCGCAAGAAGCACGGGAAAGGAGGATTGACCACGCAGGAGGCCGGGAAGCAGGGCATCGGGAGTGGCGTGGCAAGGGCCGCAGACTTGGCCGGTGGTAGCGCCATCAGTTATGCAACCATCAAGAGGATGTCTGCATTCTTCTCGCGCCATGAAAAGAACAAGAGTGGCGGTGAAAACGATGCTGGCTTTATCGCATGGTTGCTATGGGGAGGCGATGCAGGCAGGGCTTGGGCCAATCGCATCATTAAAATGGTCGAAAGCCGTCAAAAGAGCAAATGAGCGAATATGTGCGAGTGATAGAGCAGGAAGACGAAGGGATTGGGCTGATGAAGGCTTTGGCCATTCTTTCAGCCAATGAGCATCGCGATACGTCCAAGTGGGAACTCATTGAAAAGCAATGCTTCAAGAATGGGCGGCACGACGAAACTCACATCTATGTGACCAATGTCTACGACAAGCCCAGTGAGCACTTTGAGCCGGCGAAGTTTCTGATTTTTGAAATTGAAGCGATTGCCAAGGCGTATGTCATGGAAGGTATTGAAGCCCAGCTTGCAGACGTCCAGGACGACGATGATGAGGCTGAGACTCCCTGAGGCTTTTCGCTTGTCGCCATTGGAGGCGAGCCGGCCTTAGTTTCGCCTTGTTGTCGCCACAAACGACGGGTAGCCCATCAGCCACAGTACGCTGATGCCATACAGGCCGCTCAGTGTTCTCACTTGTACGCAGTCTGGGGCAAGCGCGGCCCTCTCCATTCGAGAATAGGAGCTTTGGCTGATATGCAGAGCAGATGCCACATCCTTCTGCGTCATTCCACTGTTCTGTCTTGCCTCTCTTAGTCTGGATGCAATCAAGATGCGAGCCTGGGAATGGGGCATCTTCAAGACATCAGCAGTGCTTTTGACCAGGAACATCATTTGCGCTAGTCTGTTTTGAATACTCGTATTTATAGTAAACGCTAAATACTTGTAAAGTGAGTGTATGAGCACCACATCTTGTCGATACGATTTCTCTCCCATTGAGAAATACGAGGTGACGCCCGAAGGTTATCTTCGAGCATGGGCCTCGATTGCTCGTACTGGCATTCAGCACTATACAGATGCTGATGGTTCCATACGACGCGAATACCGACCAGAGACAGAAGTGGCGTCTCCCGAAAGTCTTGCTTCATTTGCGGGCAAGGCTGTAACTTCCGAGCATCCTCCAGTTCTTCTTGACGCCGAGAATACTAAGAACTACCAAGTAGGATTTAGCGGCACAGAAGTTGTGTATGACAATGGTTTCGTCAAGGCTGTGATGACAATCACGGACAAGGACACCATTGAACGCATCATGAAAGGTGATGCTCGTGAAGTCAGCGCGGGGTACAGGGTTAATTACGATCCAACACCTGGCATTACAGACAGCGGAGAACACTACGACGGCATCCAAAAGGAGATCGTCGGCAATCACATTGCTGTTGTTCGACGGGGTCGTGCTGGCCCGCAGGTGAAGCTTCATCTTGATAGGCAAGATGCTGCCAGCCCATCTTTAATCAAAACAAACGAGGAACGTCTTATGACTGCAAAAGTCGTATTTGACGGCGCCGAGTTCGAGGTGAGCGAGAGCGTCGCTCTTGCTATCACCAAAGAACGTGATGACGCCAAAATGTCCCTGAAGGACATGAAGAAGAAGTACGACGAGCTTCAGGCCGCCGCTGATTCCATGAAAGCCGAAATGGACGCCATGGAAAAGGAAATGAAGGGCAAGTGTGATTCCGCCGAGGGACGCGCCGATGCTCTGGCCGAGCAAGTCGAGGAACTGACCAATGAACTGGCCGCAGCCAAGGAGATCAATCTTGATTCCATGGTGGAAGAGCGAGTGAAGCTCATTGAGAAAGCCAAGCCCGTCCTTGATGCAGCTTATGCATTCAGCGGCAAAGTGGCTCGCGAGATCATGGTTGACGCCATTCATGCTGTGCGTGGCGATCAAATGGATCTCTCGGAAAAGAGCGACGACTACGTTCAGGCGATGTTCGACACGCTGTCCGAAGGCCGCAAAGATTCTGCGACCACCAATGAGCTGCGCAAAGCCGTGGCATCTATTGCTTCCCCCATCTCTGCCCCCTCGTCCTATATCGACGAACTGCAGAACGCATGGAAGAAGCCCCTTTCCATCTCCAAAGAGGCTAAGTGATTATGGCCGTTACTTTCACCCCCTCGGGCACTGCCTCTGCCGGTGGCGTGCAGCAGACCTACGATCTGACGCACGATGCGCTGCTGGAAGGTCAACTGTCTGACATCCGCAACAACACGATCGTCACTCGCATTAACGAGACCGCCGTTGTCATCCCCTTCGGTAATGCCGTTGTCTATGACAGCACTGGCACCAATGGTCTCGGCGCTAAGACCATCTCCGCCACTGGCGATACGGTTCTTGGCGTGAATGCCCTCACCTATGTGGACGAAACCGCTCTGGACGGCGACAGCCGCCCTGGCGTGAAGGTGGATCAGGCAATGAACGTCGTCTCCGAAGGTGCAATTGCCGTCTATGTGACTGGCGCTATCACCCCTGCCTCTCCCGTGCGTGTGCTGTACAGCGCAAGCGGCACCGGCAAGGCTGGTCAGTTCTCCCACGCTTTTGCTTCTGGCAAGACCGTGCGCCTTTCCAATGCTCGCTTCCTGTCTTCCACCACTGGAGCTGGCATTGCCATTCTTGAGCTGAATGGCCCGTCCTTCACTCTCTCCGCTGATTCTTGATAGGAGGCTCGTAGCAAATGTCTGAATTTCGTATGGACGATGCGGGACTGTTCCTCGAGCGTCAGCTTGAGTACATCCGCCCCCAAGTGTTTGAAGTGCAGTATGCGGATATCAAATATCCGACCGTGCTGCCCGTGACCAGCGAGGCTGGTCCTGGTGCTCAAACCTTCACCTACCGCATCATGGACTCCACTGGTGAGTTCAAACTGATTGCGGACGCCGCTGATGATCTGCCCCGTGCCGACATCAGCCAAGTGGAGAAGAGCATCAACATCCGCTCTTTTGGTGGCAGCTTTGGCTACACCGTTCAGGAGCTGCGTGCCGCTCAAATGGCCAACATCGCTCTGGAGCAGCGTCGTGCTGCCGCCGTGCGTCGTGCCTATGAGGAGAAAGTGGAGAACGTTGCCTTCTTCGGGGAAGGTTCTGTTGGTCTTGCTGGCTTCTTCAACAATGCCACTGTTGACGTGGTTGCGGCTGACAAGTGGTTCAACGGCAGCGGCACCACCTCGCAGGAAATGCTTGAGCTGCTGAACTACGGCGTGACTGCCATCATCAACTCCTCCAAGATGAAGGAGCAGCCCGACACCATTCTCATGGCATGGTCGGATTACAACAAGGTGAGCACCACCCGCAACTCCGACAGCTCTGACGTGACGGTGCTGGAATATTTCCTGCGCACCAACCCCTATATTCGCAACGTTGAGCCCATCAATCAGCTCGATGCTGCGAACAGCGTGCTCGCCACCAATCGCATGGTGGTGTACAAGCGTGATCCCGAGAAGGTGCAACTGCACATTCCTCAACCGCTTGAGCTGTTCCCGCCCCAACAGCGTGGCCTGGAATTCATCGTTCCTGCCCATGCTCGCGTTGGTGGCGTGGCGCTCTACTACCCGAAGAGCGTCATCTACGTTCAGGCATCCGCCTGACCTTAGAAGGCTCAAAATGGGGCGTTAAGCTATTAGCAATTGTTTCATTGAACAATGCTCATTGCTTATCGCCCTGAACTTGAAAATCCCCCTCGCGATGCCGGCTTTGGCATTATCACCAAGAGTGGGCTGATTCAGCTCACTCCTGGTTTGAACCAAGGCATTCCAGACGACAAGTGGAAAGAGGCAAAGGACAATGGCGCAGTCAAGAAGCTTATGGCTATTGGCGCCATTGAGGAAATGCAAGAGCAAGTGATGGTGGAGGATCTGCCTGAAACAGTGCAGAGCCTCAGTGAGCTGCCTCTTGTTCAAGCTATTCGCGCCATTGAACTTATCCACGACGTTGATCGCTTGGCTGATTGGAGGAAAATTGAGGGTCGCGTGCGCGTGAGGAATGCCATCAGCAAACGCCAAGAGGCAATTCGCACGGGAAGGGCCTGATCATGACGGTCACTTACGCCACCTTCCTTGATCGCTTTCCAGAGTTCTCCCCTCATCCGTCTGGCATCGTCAATGGCGCTATCACGGAGGCTTCATACGATGCCTCTAGCGATGTGTTTGGAGAGCAAACCGATCGCGCGGTGAAGTTCCTTGCGGCCCATATCATTGCCGTACAGCTCGCTCAAATGGGCATCCAGATTGGAGCCACTGATGGCAAGGTGTACGGACAAGGGCTTGACGCCACGCAGTATGGCCAAGAGTTCAAACGCATGCTGAGCAACATTCCTTCTTCTTCCGTTGGTTTTGTGATGTGACCAATTACCTGACGCCACTTGCAAATGCCACATTGGTGTTTAATGTGGCGTCTGGATATGCGATGGACAGCGACACTGGAAATTATGTGCCAGTGTCAAGTGGCGTTGTTTTCTATGCCACACTGAAGCAAAAGCAAAATCCTAGGTATGAGCACTTGCTTGGAGCCGACATGACTGCCGTCTATATGGAAGGCAGAATGACCAGCCCTCTCACTCTTTCTGGAGTGTCAATTGGCGATTCGGCCCAGGCGATCATCAATGGAAGGGAAGGCCGTTTTGAACTGTTGCCCAACGAGCAAATTGCTATTCATTATTGGCAGTTCTTGGGCACACCAATTAGGGGGATTTTTAGACTGATTGGCAAAGGAAGCGTGGACAACGCTTAAACACTCCCATCCCATTGAGGATCATCTCTCATGCTTTACCATCCCACTGAACTGGTGAAGAGCCAAGACGTAATCGTGCGCGTTGGTTCCATTACTGGCACCTCCCGCCCTCTGATCACTCAAAGCGGCGCCACCTTCACTGTTAGCGGCGCCCCCACGCTCTACACCCTGCAAGCTGCCACCACTGCGTCGGTGGCTTTCAATGACAACAACCAAGAGTTCTATCTGCTTGGTGGCGGCGGTTTTGCCGATAGCGTCATTGTTACTTCTCAGGCCACTGCATCGGTTACTTCCTATTTCCAGAAGGACGTTGACGGCTCCACGTTCCTGCCCGATAGCTTTGACGAGGCGTTCCAGGTGATTGCCGCAAGTCGCTACGACAAGAACAGTGAAGTGTACGTTGAAATCAACAAGCAGCTTGGTTCGTCTGGCACCACGTTCTATTACGACCGAGTGGCTTATGTTGCTCGCGTGATGAACTATAACGAGAGCTATCCGGCTGACAACCTTGTCGAATGCACCTTTGACCTGGTGAGCCGTGGCCGCATTGGCATCCATCAGAATGCAACCAGCTCTGGCACCATCATCCCGTCGGTTCCCAATAGCTGATTTCATTTCACATAGGAAACGTGCTAGCCTCCCTTGTAGGGAGGCTTTTTTATGAATGTCAATCAATTGCGGGAAACAGTAACTGAACTGCTGTCCTCGATGCCCAACCTCATTGGGCAATATACGCTTCCCAATGGAACAACCATTCCAGCCATCTACACAGTGGGGAGGCAGAGCGTTCCCAAGGAATGGAAGGTGAGTGGAATGGAGGTGACCATTCGCGAGTTTCCGCAAAGGCCTCCCACACCAATGGTTGGAATGGTGAAAATCGGGCAGGTTTGGGAAGTCATTCTTGTGCAGTACACGCCAAGCAGCAGGACTATGGACGAAGCTATGGAACGTATGGCAAGGAGATTTCCAGATTGCACGGAGCGGTATTTCCCTGGCGATGACATTGCATACGAGCGCTGCCGATTCATGATTCCCGATGTTGTTGTTAGGACGCTGTATCAGCTATGAGCGGAATTGTCATTGGGGGAAGACTCCTCAATCCCAAAAGCTTAGAAGGCAAGCTTGAAAACGCCTTTAGAAAATGGGCGGACGATGATGTTGACGGGGCCTATTTTGAAGATCAGCTCAAGGACGACAAGTGGGAATACCCAGGAATTACGGAAAGAAAAAGCGGGCAAGTGGTTGGCCCTGAGCCGCGAGACATTTACGATCTTGGCACTCTTTATCGCAGCGGAAAAGACAGTTTCACCTTGAGGCGCTCTGGGTCAAGGGCGGAGGCATCTTGGAACTGGGATGCCACTAATGACAGCGGGGGAGCATACGCATGGTATGTCCACGAAGGGCTATCCACCAATTTGGAACCAAGGCAATGGACGGATGTGTTTCAAAGCGCTATCCTATTTGACGCAAGTGCAGTCAAAAAAGCCTTGCTACTGAGAATCAAAGAAGAGATGAGGCAATGAAGATCGACCACCTGTGGTCAGAAGACAGTTCTGTTCATGCCATCAACAGCAAAATTGATGGCACAGCATTGGAAGTGGGAGTGCTTTGCCTTATTTCCTGCAATGAAACCACCGTTAGACTGATGAGCGAAAATCATTCAATGCTGGTTGAGGTGCCGCCGGAATTTCGTTCTTCCCATGAGCGAGTGAAGGTGTTCAACGCATTGCTAACCATTCTCTATCATGAGCAAATACAGCTTCTTGGTTCAAACTAAAGCCGAAGGCTATTTCGAGCTGCTTCCCGAAATCCGCCTGAAGAAATACGGTAGCTGGCTTGTCGCGGAATCCATCGAACAAGAGGAGATCAGCAAGCTCCAAAGCCAGGCTACTATCCGCGCCGTCCAGCTCGCGAAGCGGATTGCTGCAGCGCGTGACATTGCGCTTGATGAGGCCTTCGCTTTGCTGCAGAGCGGCGGAGCCATTTCTGAGGCGGAACTGCTTTCGGACTTCACGGAAGAGACGCTCAGCATGATTAACAGCGGCTCCTCCGTGGAAGCCACTAATGCCCGTATGGTGACGGCTTTCATTCGCTCTCGCGGCCAAGGCTTGATTGATGGGGAATGGCGCGACCTTGGTGATTGGGAAATCGAAGACACCAAAAATCTTCCCCGTAAGGCCATTGCGAAAGTGGTTGACTTCATCACCGAAGAGCAGAATGCTGAAGTGCAAGAGGCGGTGGAAGCAAAAAAAGTGATGAAGAAGAGTGGTGCTCAGTAGCAGAGATGCTAGAGGTGAAAGCCAGGAAACAGCTCAAGAATCTCACCAATTGGAACGAGATTTACTTTCGCCTCTCGGCTTCTGATTACAAAGACAGGCGATGGGACGCCGATCAATTTGGTCGGCAACCATTGTCTGACGTAAAGCGCGCTCTTCAATACTTAGACAAGCATGACATTGCAAAATACAATGTCAGTAGCGTTGCAGTGGCCAAGCTTGGTACGATGGCTGCTGGCATGATGGCAGGGAAGAAAAGCACGGTCAAGCCGGAGCATTTCTTGCCGTTTGACACAAAGGCGGCCAAGAGGGACACGGGGGTCACGGATGCGACCATGGCAGTTGTGTTGCGCCTTATGAAGACAAAGAAAATGGACGGGAGGGTGCTCGCTTTGCTGGCTGATGAAATCAAAGCGTTCAGCGGACGTAACAAGGAAGAGTGATTATAGAATGAAAGGAAAGTAGCGAAAACAAGATGGCAGCTCAAGACGCCGAACTTCAGCTTAAGGTAGGTCTTGATCTAGCTTTCTTTAGACAGCAATTGTTAGCGCTTGGACAAGCGAGTGCTGGCTATCAAGTGCCTGTCGATTTCAAGTTTGATAGGTCTGCGATTGTGCAGCAGTTTCGCGTGCTGCAACGCTATTTCAGTACCAAAACTTTTAATGTCAGGGTAGAAAGTACCACCCTCGAAACTCTCGCCATCAAAGCGGCGAAGCTCAAAGAAGCAATCGCCTCTCTTGACGGTACATCCGCTACCGTCCAAATCAAAGCCGAAGCGGCCGCATTAAGCAAGAAGGATATAAATGCAATCCGCACCAACTTGGTAAAGCAGATTTCTGCTGAACCAATCCGTGTGCCAATCTCCGCAAGGGTGGATCTTCCTCAGAGACCAAGAAAAGATCCCATAGAGGGAAGGGTGTATGCATCTCAAATTCGCGCTCAACTTCAAGATGCAATTGCTGGGAGGGATGGCATTGTCAGAGTTCCTGTTACGGTAAGTGCAGCCGTTAAAACGGAAACCGGTCAAATTGATGGCGCGGCAGCGCGGGACTCTATCAAGAAGTCCATCCTAGGTGGCGCCGTATCCCTGCTGGTCCCGCTTGACGTAATTCCAGCTATTACTGCAGAAAACGTTGCCGCCTTCAAGAAAGAGGTGGAGGCAAAATTTAGCGGAATCACTGTCAAGATTAAAGCGGATATTGAGACCAATTTTGCCTCTAGCCAGCTTGGACTTGCCGGCCTTCAAAAATACATGAAAGAGCAAGGCCTCTCTGGAGGGAATGTCCCAAGCGCGCAGGGAGCGCAAGTTGGCGCCGCATCAATGGCGCGTCGCACCTTGTTTGAGGATGTCATCAGCAAAGCCACTGCTAAGGAAATGAAGGGCATGCTTTCCACCGCCGAAGTGGCTGGAAGGTCCGGGCTAAAGACAAAGGAGCAAATGCAGGCTCGCCTTTTAGAGCTTGACGACATCTTGATGGAGCGAATCCTTGGTTCACTGAAGATGCAAATGAGCGAGCCTCCTCGCAAGGTGGGCAGAAGCTTCTTGGATCAAGTGGCGCGTGCAGTTTTCTGGATGGCTGGTGTTGATCCAGAATATCTAAGACGGCAAGCTGCTCAACGAAAGGCCTTGCCTCCAGTCGATTTTCCCGCTGTCCTCCCTCGCAGAAGGATAGAAATTGGCCCCTCCTCCACTGGAAGAGCACTGCCTCCCGCTCCTCCAACAAGCGCAGGAATGATTGCGGGAGCGAGACCTCCAATTGGCCTGCTTCCAGAAATAACAGCCAGGGGTCAGTTGCAGGCAACGATGGGAGCGTTGATCTCTGGCCTTCAACGCAGAGAGCTACCAGGGCAGGGCGGTGCGTTGGCGGTCCCTCCTGATCGCGTGCGGGAACAAGCTCTTGAGGCATTGCAACAACAGCTTGACCAAATGCTCCGCATTGTAGAAGTGAGCGTCAAGGAGACATCTGCTGGTTTGCAAAAGTCTCTTGACGTGTTTTCGTACTTCGTGCAATCCCTTAGGGGAGCAGAAAAAAGAGCAGAAAACGCAACGCGAATACTAAGGCAGTCCAAGTTTGACGCGGCAGTATCTTCTTTCTTGAAAGGACTTGAGACGATCGTTCGCTTAGCAGAGGCCAGGCTTCGCATTGCGCAGGTTCGCGTTGGAGACATGGGAACACGCGCTCAGCGCGCAATTGGCCCGGCACAGGAACGCCTCATGCTGCCAGCTCAAACAAGCGGTAGGCCATTCAGGGAGTCCACCAGCTCTCCTTATTCCACTGGCCCAATCAGCAACAGGGGCGAAGTCTACTACGACTATCTTGAGAGAAGAGGCAGAGAAGCAAGGCGTCGCTCTGACGAGAGAAGTGCGCGGGTATTGCAAGAAACAGGAGGGGCGTCGGGTGGCATGGGGGCAGGGGTGTACCAATTTACGAGACCCATTTCAAGTGCTCTTGTTCACCAGCCCAGGGGGGCACTGGCTGCGCTGCCTCAACCAATGGCGCCTCCTCCTCAGCCTCCTATTTCGGCGGCACGCTTTGGAGAGCTGCGGCAAATGGCCAGTCAATTGCGAGTGGCAAGGGAACACGTGCGAGGGCTCACGGCGGATCAAGTGCCCTTGGTTGGTGGGCTGGTGAATCTTGCTCGTGAATTCAAAACGGCAACAGGACAGCTCATTCTGTATGGCACTGCATATCGTGCGCTTGCTTTCATTCAAAGTCTGCCGAGGCAGATCTTGGACGCGACAAAACAACAGCAGCAATACACAAACGCAATGCAAAGTGTCACAGAGCAAAGTGGTACTTTTGCCAAGGAAATGCTCTTTGTTGATAATGTTCAGCGAGCTTTTGGTCTGAATCTAGAGACAACGCGGAACGGCTTTATCAAACTGTTTGCTTCTATGTCGCCGTCTGGTTTTGATTCCGGCTCCATCGAGAAGCTCTTTGTTGGCATCAGTTCGGCTACGGCAGCGCTGCAGCTCACCCCAGATAAAGCGGAGCGTGTCATTTATGCCTTTGGCCAGATGGCAAGCAAAGGACAAGTGATGTCCGAGGAACTGAAGGGTCAACTTGGAGACGTGCTCCCTGGCGCGCTGTCCATCTTTGCGAAAGCCGCAGGCAAGAGCGTTGAAGTGTTTAGCAAAGAGCTGGAAGATGGCGTGTACAAGGGGCAGGCATTTAGAGGTTTGATGACGAAAGTCACTGATGAACTCATCACTCGCTTTGGCACTGGAGCGCAAGCTGCTGGTAAGTCGCTGCAGGGCTTGATGAACACTGTACAAGCCGACTTCTCTAGGACGCTTGGATCTTTTGCTCCACTTGCTGATGCAGCAGCCAAAGCAGTGCTCATCCCGCTTGGTAATGCATTGAAGCAAACTTCTTATGCAGCGCAAATTGCATTTGGCGAGATGGACAGGCTTGCCTTGCAAATTGATGATGCAAAGAAAGTGGCCAGCGACTTGAAAGTGGGAGGAGCAGATGCTTCTCAAATTAGAGCGGCGGAGCAAAATGTTGCAGCGCTACAAGCACGGTACAACCAGCTCAATCTGGCATTGAAAGATCCGGCAGTACAGGAACAGGCAAACAACTTGTTGCGCTTTACGCAAGAGCTTGCAAAGGCCGGCACTTTTGTCTTGAATCTGGCTAGCACGCTTGGCTCTATATTTTCTTACGCCTTAAATTTGGTCGGCGGCAATCTCACTGCAGTTATTGGTACGCTTACGGCTCTCACCATTGGCTTCCAAGCAGCACGACTGGCTGCGACAGTCGCAATGGGGGTGTTTGTCCTTTTCCGTAGCATTACGGTTGCCATGGGATTGGGAACGGCAGCGAAGCAAGCCATGGCATTGGCTCAGGCATTCAACGTTCTTGGTATATCAGCCACTGGCGCAACCGTGAAAACGGTTGGCCTTACAACAGCGCTGAGAGTTCTTGCAGGGGCAACAGTGTTTGGTGTGGCAATTACTGGCATTCTCGCCCTTGCCGGCGCCTTTATGACAATGAGCGACAGCGCAGCTCAAGCAGCACAAAGCGCAAGAGACGCTGGAAAAGCGGCCGCAGAGGCGGCTGTTGCTGGCAATGTTCCTCAGGCCACCGCCAGCTACCAAAACATTCGAGCCCAAACAAGATCTTTGCGCACCGGCATGGAAACCTTGCGTGATATCTACAAACGCAATGATCCTGGTAAGTACCAAGGAAGAAGAGCCAGGCCAAATGATGGCTTTGTGGAGCTTTCTGCATTGGAGGCCGTTCGCCTTCAAGATCCATTCTTTAAGGATTTAATGGGCGAAAGCCGGTACGTTGGCGGTCGGCGTCAGATCAGGGTGCCCACCGAGAATCAGATGCGCGAGTACGAAAGGAGAGCGGGGCAACAGTCGGGCGTGCTCGCTCAAGAGGAACGGCAGGCAGCAGTGTCAGTACAGGAAGCCGAAAGGGTGTCCGCTCAAACAGGACAGGCAGTGCCAACGCCTGGACCCGCTGTGCCTGCTGGCGAATCAGACGCAGATCGCAAGAAGAGAGAAAAAGCAGAAAAGGAAGCAGAGGCCGAAAGGAAGAAGCAGCAAGCGGCGCAAGAAACTCTTGCCCGCCAAACTCAACAGTACATTGTTGAAAACGCCGAACTGGAAAACAAGCTCACTGAGATTGAATTCCAGCATGCTACGGATCTTGCGGACGAAGAGTATCGGCACAGGAAGGAGCTTCAAGATCTTCTTCATCAAGGTGAGCTGTCTGGTCTAGACGAGATTCAAGCTAGGGCTAGGAAGCTGGGACAAGAGCTTGAGAGAATCGACATGGAACGCATCGAGGCAGTAAGGAAGGCAAGGGAAAAGATTGATGAAGCAGCGATGAAGGTGGCCAATGCGAGACGCACTGCGGCAGCAGCGGCTGAAGCTGCCACTGCCGCTGCTCTTCCTTCCCAGCTTGCCGGTCCATCGCAAAGGCTTGCCGCCTTGATTGGTGGTCCAGAAAGCTATGGCGGGAATTACGGAGCCTTCAACAGGGGAGGACGCGGGAACAACCCACGAGGGAGTGGTATCGACCCCAACCTCACCTCGATGACTATTGCAGAAATTCTGCAGCGTCAACAGCTTCCCATGGGAGATCCTCAGCGTTTCCATGCAGTCGGTAAGTACCAAATTATTCACGACACTTTGAAGGAGTTGCTTCGTGGCGTCGCTTATGGCCCCACTGGGGTTACGGCCGCCAGTCAGTTTGATCAGCCAACGCAGGACGCCTTGTTCATGGCACTGGCTAAAGCTCGTCATGTTCCTGGCAAGCCTGAAGAGACAGTGCGGGGATGGCGCCAAGAATGGACTGGCTTGAGCAAGGTTGATACGGCCAAATTACTAGAAGTTGCGCGAGCTTTTGACGCTGCATTCACCCAGGCAAGCGCGGCAGCAGCCAATCTTGCTCCTGCTTTAACGGCTCCAAGCGGTTCCGTACTTCCTCCGGTGAGGGCCAGAAAAGGGCAAATGTTCCAGGGCTTCCCAGTGACCAGCGATACGCAAGCTGGCAGGGACTACGGACGGCATGAAGGGGTTGACATTGCAATGCCAGAAGGCACGTCAATTTCCTATTCAATACCAGGAAGGGTTCTTAAAGTTGACAAAGTGGGGCTTTCAAAATTAGGAAAATCAGTGGAGGTAGAGCTGGCAAATGGAGTGATTGGACTTTCTGGACACCTAAGTGAAGTTTTAGTTGAAGTTGGCCAGCTATTTGACGCAAATCAGATTATTGCAAAATCAGGGATGTCGGGAAGGGCCACCGGACCCCATCTTCACCAAGAAAGCGCTCCTTACGCATACAAAACTGGACAAGAAGGGGCGTCTCTTGCCTATATTCAACTTGGCAAGCCTGGTGCTCAAGCCTCTGGGAGCGGCGCTCCAGTACTTGGCCAGTCGTCGCGCGTCTTTGCAATGCAAAGAACAGCGCAACAAGGTAAAGCTGATCTTGAAGAAGCGCAAGCAAGGCAAAGAGTGGTGAATAGCTTGGAACAAGTGAAGGTGGTCAATGCGCTAGAAAAGGCTTATGCCAGCATGGCTGCAACAATAAAAACCGAGATCGACACCCTTTTCCCAGTAAGACAGCAGCAACTCGAGAACAGGCTCCTTAGCTTGCGCCTGGATTTGCTGCGGAAAAACATGCCAGAAGAATTTGTCAATTATTTGATAGAAGCTAGCAAAGCAAGCGACGCCAACACTCTGATCATTGAGGAGACGGGGAGAGCTTACGCTCGACTAAGCGCCGAGAGGCAGCGCTATTTGGATATTCAAGCGTCTGGAGTCAAGTTAACTCCGATCGAAGAGCAATCCTTGTCCGCCATCAATAAAATGATGACCAAGAATACGGAACTAGCGCAAGAAGCTGCAGCCCGTGAAGCAGAGAGCCGCATGGAGATGCTTCAGGGAGTCATTGCAACAATGAAACACGCTGATGCAATGAAAAAACTGCAAGAAGCATATGAAGCAATCACCTCTACCATTTCAGACGTAACTGGCTTGTACAAAACTTTCTTCAAGGAGGTGGCAACTGGTACTAGCGCTCTAGAGGCAATGCAAAAAGTACAGCAAGGACTGGCAGACAAGACCCTGACAATGTTTATAGATTTTGCTATGAAGCCAATGGAGGACTTCTTTAAGAAAGAGATGCTCCGTATTTTTAATATCCCAGACGAAGAAGCCATGCGGAAGGCTGCGCTTGCTGCAGCCGAGCAACAACTACAAGAACTAAAAACTGCAAACACCTATCTCAGGTCTATAGCGGGGCAGGCTCCCGGCGCTAGCGGGGTTGCTGTTCCTTCCGGGACTCAGCCTCCCGTCGCCCCTTCTGTGCCCCCTGCTCTTCCGGGTTCCGGCGTTACGCAGCAACCCATGGCTGGAATGAATGCGTTTTCGTCGCAAGGACAGCCTGGGGCACCTTATCCACCGCCTGGAACGCCAAACTTCAATGCTACTGGGGCGGGTCTAACGGCCCTGTCACAGGCTAACAACGAATATAGTGCTGCGTTATCGGGAGTCACTGGATCTATTGGCAGCGCAGGGAAAAGCGTTGGGACAGAAGGCTCCAAGTTTGCTGAATCTCTTGGAAAAACAGTGCAGGGAGTGGGGATGGCAGCAGTGTCAATCATGAGCATCGCCGCTGGCTTTAGCCAAATCAAGGAGGGCGGCATCTCTGGAGTACTTGGCGGCATTGGCAGCATTCTTGTTGGCGTTGGCGGGGCCATTGGTGGCTTCTCTGGCCTGTTTAAGGCGCCTGCCGCTGCTGCCAACGGCGCTGTATGGAAAGGCGGATTTACTGCATTCGCCGACGGCGGCGTCGTTCGCGGTCCCACTCTTGGTCTGATTGGAGAAGGAAAGTACAGCGAAGCAATTGTGCCTCTACCAGACGGCAAGAGCATTCCAGTGAAGATGGGAAGATCATCTTCTCGAGAAATGCTTTCGTCTGGCCAGCGACAGGCTGCACCAACTGTCTTGTCAATGAACTTCCAAACGACTAAGTTTGGTTCCACTGAATACGTTGACGTGGATCAACTGCAAGCAGCAATGGCCGAAACTCGCCGCCTGGCGGCAAAGGACGGAGCAACAAGAGGAGCTTCATTAGCATTGGATAGACTGCAAAATTCGCCTTCTGCGCGACGTAAAGTAGGTATTGGTTGATCATGGCAAGCTTTCCAACGCAAGTGCTTCCTCAATATGCGAAGACGGTTCCCGGTGCTAACACGCTGATCAAGCCGTCTTCCAGGCGATTTTCGATGGGGCGCTATCCAGTGCAGACTTATACAAGCCTGTCTGGTAAAACAGTGCGAAAGAGCTTTGGCAACAAAGCCTTTGGCTATGAGATGGAGCTTTCGTTTCAGAATGTGGACGAAGGCGTCCTGAATACCATTCACGATCATTACCATGGCCAAGGCGGAAGCTCAGAAGGATTTGCCATTCCATCGCTCCTCTTTGCAGGCTATACAGACTCCGCAACCCTGCAGCACTTTGACAACATCGATGGTATTTCTTGGTTCTACGCAGAACCCCCTAGCGTTGAAAGTACAACGCTAGGACTGAGCAATATCACCATCAATCTCACGGGAGACCTAATGCGATGAGTACGATACGAGCGGCTCAGTTTTTCAAGCTGGTCATGTACGATTCACGGGGGAACAGGGCGAGCACCAATTTGTATCAAAACTATTTCATTGGAGAAACAAAGAGAGTGGATGGGGCGTCTTATACGTTTGCTCCATTCAAGACGGAAGGAACAGTGGCGTCCATTGGAGGAGACAACAACAGTATGAGGCTCCTGCTGCCAAACGATGCTTTTGCCATGCGCATTGTTGAGCAGGGCAATGGAAACAGGCTCAGCAGGCTTGAGCTTACCACGCGATGGCTCAATGCAAACAACGAATTCACTGGCAATTACTACACGGAAAACTACATTGGCATTGGCTCTGCCTTTTCTGACACCACTGTCGAGCTTCGATTCAGGAGTTCCATGGACAGCGTGAGCGGCCAGTTTCCTCGCGCTACGTTCTCGAGGGACTTAGTGGGACCACTTCCTACCAGCGCTGAAATTTCATTGCGATGATTTGTTCTTTCAATGATCTCATTGGACTGCCGTATAAATGGGCGGCCAAACCAGAAGAAGGGGCTACTGACTGTTTACAGCTTGTCAGCGAGGCGCGGCGACGGCTTGGACTCTACGACTACTCTGAAGAGTTTGCCTGGATCTACGAGAAGTGGGAAGAGGTCAGCTTTCCTGCATTGCAAATTGTCAAATGGGCACGGGAGCACGGGACGAAGACGGCCCCCAGAGCTGGAGCAATTGGCTATTTGAAAGCCCGTCAAGCCGGCGTGGCGCTTGGCGTGATGGTCGACAACGAAAGCTTCTTGTTTATCAGCCCTGGCGGAAATGCAACGAGAACTGGGTCGTACAATTTACCTAGAATACGACTTTATTGGGGAAAGGCGGATGCCGCAATGTGATCCTAGCAATCGGCCGCTTCTTCCCTATGAACATGGTTTAATTGAAGCGCTTGGCATCACAAAGCGTGAATACCTAGATTTCGTTTGCGCAAAGCAGGAATATATTGACAGCAAAGAAGGAAGCGTTCTTGACATCAGAAACGAGGCTGCTTCGACTATTTCAATTATTTTGACGGTTGTTGGTATCATCTTTCAAGTGGCAGCAGCTCTACTTGCCCCAACTCCGCAACAGCCCAAGCAAGGGCAGGGAGTGAAAAGCAGGGAAGAGAGGTCGGTTCCGCGCTTTGGGTTTAACGGTATTCAGGACGTCTCCAAATACGGAGATCCAGTGCCCATCGTCTATACAAATAGGAATCAAAACAACAATGGAGGAGTGAGGGTCTCCACTCTTCTTTTGTGGAGCGCAGTGTTGAGCTATGGCGGCTCTCAGTTCATGCAGCTCATGATGGCATTGGGAGCATCCACTGTCAAGACGATCATTCCCGAGCGCACAGCCATCGGACAGCTTCCATTCAATGAAGTGATCCGCAGCAATGCATGGCTCTACTTCAACGGCAACGGGGCAACGACGTATCAAGACTTCCAGCCAGTGGGAGCACTTGCGGAAGTGAACGACTTCCGCGACGACCCCACCTGGTACGACAACTCCGGGAACGCTACAACTGCAGTGCTTGCCCATGTCAAGGAAGCACGCAGGGGATTCAGCCAGGCTTATGCGCCCACGACTGGCAGTACATGCGGAGTGACTGGTGTCATCCCAGTGCGCGGAAAGATCATTGAACTTGACAAGGCGGGAGAAGTGAATCTCACTGACTTTGTCCCCATTTCAATTGATGGTCTCGACGATGCATGGCGCGACAATGGACCTCGGCCAATAGTCAGAAAAGGCACGCGAATTGTGGTAACCATTGAAAAGACGACGAGCGATGCAGTGAAAGAGGCCGATGGGACAAAGGCCATTCAAGCTGCGCTGCGCAATGCCGCCGCCGTCTTTGATGAAGGCTCCTTGTATCAATTTGGAGCTGCTGTATTCAGAGCAGAACGGATTGAATATACGGGGAAAGCAGAAATTGAGTTCAGCAGCTTGAGGGCCTATCTTGTTTGTGAAAAACAGGGCTCAATGCCGACCATCAATCCTTCTGCTGTGTGGGACGGGAAGGGAGGCAGTCAGGCTTCCGGTAAGAAGCAGCTCGTATCAGACAAAGACAAGAGAATCATTTCTCTTCGCGAACGACTTGTGGATCTTAGGGATCAACTGAAACGCGAGAAGTTTATCGTCGGAGACTCACTAAAAGCAAGAGAACTCACTCAGGAAATTGCCGATGTTGAAACGGAGATTAGCGCTCTGACCAGCGAAGTGGCAGCACTCAAAAAGGAGATCAAGCAAACTGTCTCTAACTACAGCAAAGTGATGGAAAGGATGGGAACAAAATGCCTAGCAAGAATTGACCAGGCGTCCTACTCTTCCGTGACCAAGTGCGACGTTCTTGAGCTGTCCCTAAAGGCCCAGATTTACAGGCAAGTTAACGGAAGACAGAAGCAATACGGAAGCGATAAGGAAGATTACGGCTACGAAGCATCGGAAAATGGATCAAATCCACGAGTGGTTATGTTCACTTGTGAATACGCAATTGACAACGAAGGATTCAGTCGTATTCCCTACATCTTTTGCATGAGGGGAGCCGTCCAACAGGACTTTTTCACTTACATGCGGTTTATCAAGGCAGCTCCTGGGGCATCGTCCTGGCGCATCCGACTTTCTCCCGTGATCGAACCACTTGCTGAAGCTCGCAGCGTCAACACCACATACCTTGGCTATGCCTATATCAACTCTAATGGAAGCAAGCAAAGGATAAGCAATGTTACTTGCAGCATTGAATTTAATGGTTTTATTGAAGAGCAATTTACTGCATGGCCTCCTATTAACAATGGAGCTGAAGACACGATGGAATGGGAGCTGTTCAATTACGATGTGCGCAGTCAAACCCGCTATTCGTTTGAACAGGGCCCAGAACTGTCCATTGTTGCCGTGAACGAGCAGCTCAAAGATAGATGGAGTCAGTACGGAGATGCTTTGTACAGGGGATTGTCAACTGTTGCTGTGCATGCATTTGCTGGGCGAGGCTTCCAGGATTTGAGGGACGTGACAGTTTGGGTGGACGAAGGCAAGCTTGTTCGCAGTCTGAGCGATCGGTTTCAAGACTACTCAACTCCAGAGCAGATTGATGCCTTTGTTGCTTCTGCTAAGACATCGTCATCTAGCTACGCCCCGGAGATTTTCATCGACACCGTCCTTGATAGAGACAACGGGATTGGAGCTTATGCAAAAATTGAGTCGGTTCAAATGCAAGAGCTTGCAAAGGCTCAAGCATTTTGCAAGCGAAACCAATTGTTCATGGATGGCGTCATTGCAGACCCAGAGGCATGGAGGCAGTTTTGGGTGAAGGCTGCAACGTACAGTCTGCTTGAGCTTGCAACCATTGGAGGGCAGACCACCTTGGTTCCGGCTCTCCCGGCTACAAGTGATGGGCGCATCCTGTCTGCAGCACCTCTCAACATATCCACGCTGTTCAACCAGGGAAACATTCTCGAGGGAAGCTACAAGGAAGAATTCATTGATTATGGTTCATCCACTCAAGATGTGCTTGTCACTGTCATCTACAGGGACTCCGAAGACAAAGGATATTTTCCTCGAAACGACAGTGTGACGCTGAGGTTGCGCGGATCAGTGGAGGAGCTGTGCATCCATGAAACCATTGACGTGTCGCAGTTTGTTACCACTCGCCGTCAAGCGGCCTTGATTGGTCGTTACACATGCCTCATCCGCAATTTGTCTAGGAAGGCTTACGAATTCAAGACTCTCCCAACGGAAGGCTTTGTCGCCCCTAATTCCTACATTTTTGTTGACATTGGCCAAGAAGTGTGGGACGATTTGCATACTGGCTCTATTGGGGCTGGCGGCGTGCTGAATCTTCCACTGGGAGGGAGTCTTCCAGAAGCGGAAGGCGGATCCTTGTATGACTACTTCCTGTACAACGGCAGGCAAAACACTTTTGTCAAGAGAGACGTGCTCACACAGAATGGCGCAGCACCATCGCTGGCGCAGTACGCAGGCCACTTGTTTGCCGTGGGCAGGCGCGTGACCGCCAAGGGCAAGCGGGTGGCGCGAGTGGTGGACGTGGAGATGGACGAGGAAGGCCTGGTGTCCATCAAGGCCGTGGAGCACCCCACGGACGAGAATGATGTGTCTTTGCTTGCCAAGCGCATTGTTGACCCATCGCTGTTTATTGAAATCTGATCGCTATGATTAAGATGATGCTAAACAACACCATCGTCCCATGATTTATACGGGCAATAACGGGCGCATGTATATTGCCCGCAGCAGAACAAGTGGCCTCACCGGATCGTTTCCTGCGACAGTCCCCAATGGAGTGGCTGTTGCACTCAACCAAACATTTATGGTTAGAAGCATCTCTGGGGGCGGGAGGGGCGCAACCGTCAAGGCGTCATCTGCGGTGACATCAGGGCAGCCATCTCGAGGATGCACTTTTACTGTCGATTCTGCCGGCAGCGGATACAAAGCAGGCGATACGGTGAAATTTTACTATATTGACAGGAACAATGTAGCCATTGACGTTTCAGATACAAGAACTGTTAGCACTGTTACGACGCTTGGCGTGGATAACGAAAGGGAAATCCTTGAAGAGCAGTATCGAATTGCCAAAATTCGATCATGGTCTTTAACCAGCAACAGCGAAGTGGTGGAGACCACTGCACTTGGTGACACGACAAAGACATACGCTCCTTCTGTCACGTCGGGCGAAGGAAGCGCCACTCTCATGTTCTACGAGGATGACAGTGCCAATACGGGAAGCAATCAACAGAAAGACATTTTTGAGCTTGTTGACATTCTCTTCCCCAGGAGCACTCCTCCCAGGGTGATTCTCAACTTGGCAGTTGACGGAAGCGTCAATGGAGCGAGTGGACAAGTGGGCGGGAATGCCTTGTGGAAGACCAACTTTTTGTTCAATGCCTACATCACAAGCGCAAGCGTTGGAGCCAGTTATGGAGAAGTGGTAGCAGTGGAGACGTCCTTTACTGTTGATGGCCCACTTCTGGACGTGCCCTGGAAGACTGGCGTAGTCAGGCTTTGATGGTGAAACGAAATGACCATCTTTGCTGGACATTACGGCAGCATTGAATTCAAGAGAGTTGGCAGCGGCAATCGCCTTGACTTGGAGGTGAGAGCTGCTGACATCTTCTATTCGCGCAAGCGATTCGCCTTGGGCATGCCAGGAGGACTGGACATTCCATTTGGTACGATTACCACTGGAGACCGAGTGAGGATCAGCACGTCTGACGCAAGGGGTCTTCCGTTTCGCTTTTACAAAAACGCCGCCAACACGGTGTATGTGGACAATCCTGGTGCCGCTATTGGACCCCTCGAGTTCTTTGCAAATGTGGATGCCATGGGAGCCATCCGCATGTACAGGAACTTTGCAGATGCCATTTCAAATCCTGGGCTCAGGTATTTGGCCGTGCCGCTAAGCAAAAGCGAAGGAGAGGCCCCATGGCCAGTGACAGTCAATTTGCTTCCTGGCGCCTTCAATACGCTTGGGCAGGTGCAGGGATTTGAGATTTCAACCGACAGGGAGTCTGTTGACACTACGTCTCTTGGCGAGAAATTCAGAGGATTTTCAGCAAGCGCAATCACCGGCAACGGCAGCGTTGACTGCTTGTTCAGCTTCAAGAATCTCGTTGGAAACGAAGTGCCGCTTGCCCTAGCGGAACTCATCCAAAAGATAGAGATTGGCAGTAGATTTGAGGGAAAATTTTACATCTTAGAACCAGGCGCTCCGCAGCCACCAGGATACACGGAGAATGAAGGCGTCTACTATCAAGTGGAGGGGTTGCTAACTAAGTCTGCCTTTTCAATGCGAGCCGATCAACTTGCTGAGTGTAGTTTTGATTTTGTCACTGCTGGCGAATTCAAGCTACGTTCTGGCGAAACGCCGATTGATTTGACCACTGAAAATGATGTTAGCATTGGCAATGAATCTACGCTAGAAGAACTGGGCGTACTACAGGAGGATGACTGACAATGGCCGTTCGTATTTCTGAGCTGAATGCATTGTCGGTTGACCTTTCTCAGTCTGACGAATTGCCGATTGTAGACATTAGCGCGGCTGAAACAAAGAAGATTACAGTTGCAGATGTTCTTAACTATGGAATTAGTGGCAGTCCGTCTAGCTTTATTGATCTTTCCAAGCTAAACCAAAGCTCGGCTACCAAGCTTGCCGCCACTGCACTGGCCAATACTGGCGTTGCATCTGGAACATACGGCGGTGAGTCAACCGTTGCTCAGTTCATTGTCAACAACCAAGGTTTGATTACCAGCGCTTCTGGCGTGGCAATCACGATTGCGGCAAGCAGTGTCACCGGCCTAGCTGCGGTGGCCACAAGCGGCACCTACGAGAGCCTGACAGGCGCCCCTTCTCTTGGGACGCTGTCTTCTCAGGACGCTGGCAACGTGATCATTTCCGGGGGTACCATCACAGGCGTCGCCCTGGACGTTGACAACTGCAGCATCAGCGGCGGCACAATTGTTGGCATTGTTGATCTTGCTGTTGAAGACGGCGGCACTGGAGCGTCAAGTGCTGCGGCAGCTCGCGTCAATCTTGGTCTTACCATTGGCTCTGATGTGCAAGCGCATAGTGACGTACTGAATGACCTTTCCGTTTCCTATAACACCTCCAACAGTCTTCCGTATGCGTCTGCATCTGGAGTGGTTTCTACCACGTCCATTTCAGCGCTTGGTCGTTCACTGATTGGACAGGCAGCGGCTTCTGGAATGCGCGGCGAGCTTGGCATTGGCAGCTTGGGCTTGCAAGACGCTGGAAACGTGATCATTTCCGGCGGAACCATCAGTGGCATCACGGATGTTGCCATTGCAGATGGTGGCACAGGAGCGTCATCTGCTGCAGACGCTCGCGCAAACCTTGGCCTTGCTATTGGAACGGACGTTCAAGCTTATTCCGCCGCTCTCACCTCCATTGCTGGACTGGCTACTAGCGCAGATCAATTCATCTACACGACCGCTGCAGACACCTATGCCTCTGCTCAGCTTGCTGCATACATGCGAGGGCTGCTTGCAAGCGGCAATAGTGCTGGCGACGCAAGAACACTGCTTGGTCTTGGCAGTCTGTCCACCTTGAACCTAGTTGGGGCTGGCGCCATTGACAATGGAGTGGTGACCAGTGCAATGATTGCAAGTGGCACGCTTTCGTCTGTCAATTATGGAGCAGAGAGCGTTGGGACTGCGGCAATCTCTGGCAATTCCATCACTTCCGAGAAGATTGCGGACGACGCAATTACCAGTGCAAAGCTGGCAAACGGTTCTTCAACCATTGTTGCTGCCGGATCTCCGATTGGTTCGGGGATGTTCATTGGTCAACAGTATTTTGACACTGCCACTTCCTATGAATACACATGGGACGGAGACTCGTGGGAGCGGCAAGCTGCTATTAGCTCTATTTCCTTTGTTGACTCATCGCCGCTTTCTATTAGCGTTGCATATCCTGACGATTTCTCTGCTGTCATCACTCATTCGCTTGACAGCCAAGCAGTTAACACAGTTCTGGCTGGACCTTCAAGTGGAACCACTGGAACTCCGTCGTTCCGCACTCTTGCGCCTTCTGATTTGCCGACTGCTGCAAGCGGGACGAAAGGGGCCGTCTATCCAGGCGCTGGACTTGCTGTTAATGGCAATGGGGAAATTGGCCACACCAATACAACAGTAGCCGGCACCTACGCTGGACAAATTACAATTGATGCGCAAGGCCATATTGTTGCAGCCAATCAGTCGCTCGACGAAGGCGATATTCCCGGACTGGATGCCAGCAAGATTATCAGCGGCACCTTTGATAGTAATTTTCTTGCGGCAAACAGCGTCACTGCTGTGCAGCTTGCTGACTATGGCATTGCTCAAATCAGTGAAACAGCTCCTGTTCCAGAGTTTGCAGGACAGTGGTGGATCAACCCTAACGACCGATCCGCTTATATTTGGGTGGGCGAAGTGTCGCCTTCTGTCAATGGCTATTGGTTGAGTCTTGGCTATGGCAGCCCAACGCAAATCAACTTGCGCTTTGGCGGTACATACAATGCGTCCGGGAATGTCGTTGCAAGCATCAACAGCTACGGCATTGAAGCTGGACTAACTGTTGGACAAGCGCTGTCCGCTCCTAATACGAGCAATAACGGCCTCTATTTGATTGTCACCGCATCGGGAACGGGATCGTCACCAGCGCCCGCTGAGAGCCTCTCCGTGGGCAACTGGGTGCTCTCCCAGGGCATCGGGGCATCCTGGACGAAGGTGAACCTTGGGAGCGCTGTGGCGGGCATCTCAGACCAAGACGTGCTCACTGATGGCAGCGCCCTGAGTCCGGTGGCGTCTGGAGTGGCCAGTCAGGAGGACTTCAACGAACTGGTGTGGAGTAAGGTGCAAGTGGCCAATACGACAACAGCGGGGATCGTTCGCGGATCGTCCGAGATTGTAGTTGCGTCAGGCACTGGCATTATGTCGCTTGGCGTGATTGACGATGGCACATACTAAACCGACGCCTTTTGTATACGCGGGAAAGGAAATCCCTCCGTATGGAGAGCCAGGGCAAATCTTGGTCAAAACATCATCCGCTTTTTACTACACCGGTTGGGAGCATCTTCAGCACATCCTCGACCAACAGGAGGTGGAGATTGACGAGGGCGAATACGCCTAGCAGTTAATAGAATGACTAATAGTTAACGCCGCCTTTTGGCTCGGCTTTCCATTGTTATGGCTTCCACTCTTCGGCACCTTCGTTCCTCCACTGCAAATAAGCGCCCTACTGCCTCTGGATTGGCAGACGGTCAAATTGCAATGAATACGGCGTCTGGTAGTCCTGGTATCTTTATCAAGGACAGCGCTTCCAACGTTGTGAAGATTGGACCAGCGCACGTTGGCGCCGCAGCCCCTAACGCTTCTCCCATTGGAAGTTCTGGAAATTCCGTGGGAGAGCTGTGGGTGGACACAAGCTCCTCCCTTGCTGGGCTTCACTATTTCTCTGGCGCAAGCTTTGTCAATCTGACTCCTTCTGGAACCACTGGCGCTCCTGGCCTGCTTGAGCTTGCAACTAACGCAGAAACGCAAGCTGGCACCGACCCAAACAGGGCTGTTTCGCCGGCTGCGTTGCAAAGCAAGCTGAGCGACAGCACCAGTACCACCAGTTCGACGACCATTGCATCGTCGACGGCGGTCAAGAGCGCTTACGACTTAGCAAATACAGCGCTTCCAAAGGGCGGTGGCACTATCACTGGAGAGCTTCTGATTGGTCCCAGTGGCAGTTTTGCGTTTGAAGGGAGTAGCGACGATAGCTTTGAGACAGTCCTTGCAGTTGTCAATCCCACGGCAGACAGAACCGTCACCATCCCCGACATCACTGGCACGCTGATCACCACTGGCGACACTGGATCCGTGACAAGCACAATGATTGCCGATGGCACCATTGTGAACGGAGACATCAGCAACAGTGCTGCCATTGCTGATTCGAAGCTTGCAACCATCTCCACCGCCAACAAGGTGAGCGTGTCAGCCCTCGACATTGATGGGGCCACAGACATTGGAGCGGCTCTTGCGGATGCCGACTTGTTTGTTGTTGACGACGGCGGAGCGGGAACCAATCGAAAGGCAGCGGCTTCTCGTATTACTGACTACACGTTCAACAAGGTGAGCGGTGACATTGCAATCACAAGCTCTGGCGTGGCGTCAATCGCGGCGGGAAGCATTGTCAATGCAGATATCAGCAATAGTGCCGCCATTGCCGATTCCAAGCTTGCCACAATTTCTACGGCAGACAAAGTGAGCCTATCCGCCATTGATATCAATGGAGGCACAGATATTGGCGCAGCTCTTGCTGATGCTGATTTGTTTATCGTCGACGATGGCGGCGCTGGTACCAATCGAAAAGCGGCCGCCTCTCGCATTACGGACTATACCTTCGGCAAAGTGAGTGGAGACATTGCGATTACCAGTGCCGGCGTGGCCTCGATTGGAGCTGGTGTGATTGTCAATGCCGACGTAAGCAATAGCGCTGCAATTGCAGGCACGAAAGTAAGCCCCGACTTTGGCTCGCAAACGATTACCACCACTGGCATTGTTAGCGCCGCCAGCGGAACAGCCGCAGCCCCGAGCATCACGTTCACGGGAGACGTGAACACCGGCATTTACAGCCCCGCTGCCGACACATACGCCATCTCAACTGGCGGCTCGGAGAGGATGCGCGTCACGTCCACTGGATTAGTGGCCATTGGAACATCTTCTACTAGCGCCACGCTTGGTTCTGTAAGACTTGCCACTTCCCTCACTGGATCGACAAACGTTCGAGGCTTGACGGTTGTTGGTACGGCACAGACAGACGTCACAGGATTTTGCCACATGGTTCAAGTGGCACCATCAACTGCCGCTTCGTCGAGCGTTGGCACTATGACATCCTTCCTGGCTGATACCACCGCCGTTGGATCCGGATCGTCTATTTCAAATTCTTACGGCTTTGTCGCTACGGATGGCAATGCAGTGGGCACGAATGCCTATGGATTCTGGAGTTCAATTGACGCGGGCACGGGAAAATGGGCTTTCTACGGTCAAGGATCCGCTAGCAGCCTTCTCGGAGGCAAGCTAAGCATTGGCAATACTGCTACTACCAGTAGCGCTCCCGTTACCAACGATCCAGCAAAGTTTTACATCAGCAGCGCTACATACACAGATTCATCAACTGCAGCATCTGGAACGGGCGCCCATGCGCCTGTTGCAAGCATCAACAGGGTTACCTTGGCTGCGTCCAATTCCGCAGTTACTTATACAAACGCCTCAACGCTTTTCCTTGCTGGCTCCCCAGTTGCCGGGACTAACGTAACAATTTCTAATTCATACACAATTTATGTTGCGTCCGGCAACTCCTTGTTCAATGGAGCACTGGAGAGCTTCCATCCTACGGAGGGCATCGGCTATGCCGCTGGAGCTGGTGGTACAGTCACGCAAACAGGATCTAGGACAAGTGGCGTTACAATCAATAAGGTGTGCGGCGCTATCACGCTTGTCTCTGCCGCTGGTTCGACCACTTGGCAATCTTTTACAGTAACCAATAGTGCCGTGGCCGTTACCGACGCAGTAGTTGTCAACCAGAAATCTGGGACCAATCTTTATATGACTCATGTGACAAACGTGGCTTCTGGTAGTTTTAGGATTAGCTTTGCAACAACTGGTGGCACATCCACTGATGCGCCTGTTTTTACTTTTGCAGTGATCAAGGCAGTCACTGCCTGATTTCTGTTATTCTTTTACTCTCATGGCAGCATTTATTTCTTGGACGATTACAACGCTGGATCACGTCATTGAAGATGGAGTGGTTCAGCGCATTCATTACGCTGCAACAGCAACGGATGGAGTGCTTTCCGCCGTTTCATATGGCAGCGTCAACCTCGACCCTCCATGCTCCACCATTGTTCCATACTCCAGCATCTCCGAGGATTTGGCCAAGAATTGGCTTTTGAACAAACTGTCAGCTCCTGTGGCTCTTTCCATTGAGAACCAATTGGTCGCAGAACTCAATGAACGCAAACGCCCCACGAAGGCCAATGGCCTCCCTTGGGCAGGCTAGACTTCGGTTTTCCTTTTGCGCCATGGCAGTTAAAAGCAAGCTTGGCATCAGCGGGCAAAAGCTCTTCGTACCAGGAAAGCCAAAGAAGACTATGCAAGGGCAAGGCAAAAACAGCAAGCCCAACCACGGCCGCAAGCAGACCAGAGGGCAAGGCAAATGAATCAAGGGCCGCAAGGCCCTTTTTTATTGGTGGTACAATAAAGAAAAGGCTGTAGGACTATGGGGCAAATCATTGCCGGCGGAGAGCAGTTTGAAACTCATATTGAAGCAGATTATCGCGGGCGCATTTTGCAGAAAGGCCCTGACAGTGGAGAGGTGGATGCCTTTGGGCGCCATCGAACAAGCGCGCCTTTTACGCTTTTTGATAGCACATTGCGCTATGACAAGCGAGCAGACCAATGGTATGAAACACTGGTTGGCAGCGGCTCAATCAACTACCTTGCAAACGAAAGCTCTCTCGAGCTGAAGACGACCACAGCGTCGGGAGATACGGTGCTTCGGCGATCAAAAAGGAACATGCCATACCAACCTGGCAAGAGCCTCTTTGTCCTCCAGAGTTTTTGTGGTGCCACTCCTGCCTCTGGTTTAGTGCAAGAAGTTGGCTACTTTGACGACAACAACGGAATCATTGCAAGAGCAAGTGGAACAACTATTCAGTTTGCCATTAGAAGCAAGACCAGTGGAAGCGTGGTTGAAAACGTTGTAGATCAAGCGCAATGGAACATTGATTCGTTTGATGAGCTGCAATTTAACAAGGCCAACATTTTTGCAGCAGATCTTGAATGGCTTGGCGTTGGTCGAGTGAGGGCTGGATTTGTCGTGGACGGAGAGATTCGTTGGTGCCATGAATTCAACCATGCCAATGCACTGAGCGGCGTCTATATGACAACTGCGACGCTTCCATTGTCATACAGAATTCATAATGCATCGGCTCAGGCTTCTGGTGCAACAATGAAGCAGATCTGCAGTAGCGTTATGAGTGAAGGTGGATATGAGCCTGCTGGACCCATTTACATTGGAGGTGCTGGTATTGCTGGCGTGCAAAGCATTACAAGCGAAACATTCTTTGCTGCCATTCGAATGGCAAGCGGACGTACTGACAATGTCATTCTTCCCACTCAAGTGGACGTGGCATCAGATGGCAATGCAATTGCACAGTGGCGTCTCTATTTGAATCCCACCATTAGCGGATCTTGGCATGCAGCCGCAAACGGGCGAGGCAATGTTGAAACGATGAGCGGCGGAACGGTCAGTGGAGGAACAATCGTTGACTCCGGTTTGCTTTCAGGCAAGGGAAGCGTTGTCTTCTCTTCGGAAAGCGCCCTCGCTCTGTCTCTTGGCAAAAACAGCAATGGCTCAAGTGACGTATTGGCATTGACCATTCAATGTGAAACACCAATGAAGGTTACTGGCCACATTGGATGGAGGGAACTGTTCTAGGATGAAAGAAAAATAACCACAATGATTACGCCCGCCAAGTACGACATCACGATTTATCAAGGCGCCACGTTTGAGCTGCCCTTGAAATATTGTGATGCGTCTGGAGTGCCTGTCAATATGAGTGGATATACAGTGCAGTCTCAATTGTGGAACAGGCTCGGCACTAGCAAAATTAGCGATTTCACCGTAAGTTGGACAGCGCAAGCCAGCGGAGAGTTCCAAATTAAGCTTACCAGCTTGGTAACTAGTGGAATTACAGAGCAAGGCCAATACGATATTTTGATTACGGAACCATCGGGAAGCAAGTATTACATCCTGCAGGGAAATGCTTTTATTGACCTTGGCTTAACTGGTAGGTAGTAATGGCAGAGATAAATGTCGTTGCATCGCAACCAAATCAAGTGGTCATCCAGGAGAACACTGGAAAACTCATTGCGCAACAGGGGCAAAGAGTCGGCCTTAATTTTCAAGAATCAAAAGTTGACCTTTCGGTTAGCGAGTCCCAGGTTGCATCAACTCTGATTCAAGAGCCGCCAAGAATCTTGGCCATTCTTGGCGCTAACGGTCAAGGGGGTGGATTTGAAGTGGACAGCAGCGGCAAGGTGGACAAAAGCATTGTTTACTATGACAGCGCCAGCGAATCTTTCAAGGCAGACGCAAATTGGACTACCATGACATTAGTTGATGGTGGTAACTTTTAGCCATGCCCAATACAGTTCGCGTAAAGCGTCGTGCTTCTGGTGGTTCCACTGGCGCCCCCGCTTCACTTGCCAATGCTGAACTCGCTTACAACGAAAGCGACCTGGGAAACGGCATCCTGTACTATGGCTATGGCACTGGCGGGGCTGGTGGATCAGCCACAAATGTCATAGCAATTGGTGGAGCCGGGGCTTTTGTTAGCCTCACTGGCAACCAAACAACGGCTGCATCGCTTGCCATCTCTGGCAACAAAGACTTTACTGGGGCCGTTAGTTTTGGTGCAAATACAACTGGTGTAACTGCGGGATCTTCCGATAACTCGACAAAACTGGCCACCACTGCTTTTGTAAAAAATCAAGGCTATGGAACTGGCAGCGTCACATCGGTAGCGCTAAGTGTTCCAGCAATTTTTAGTGCCAGCGGAAGCCCAATCACATCCAGTGGAACCATTGCCATCTCGCTTGAGAATCAAGCGGGAAACACTGTCTTTGCGGCCCCAAACGGAAGTGCCGGTTCTCCGTCGTTTCGCAGCTTAGTATCCACCGACATCCCCGTTTTAACGGCATCCAAGATTAGTGATTTTGACACACAAGTAAGGCTGAATCGCCTTGATCAACTGGCGGCACCGTCCGGCAGCGTCAGTCTCAACAGCAATCGCATCACGAATCTAGCCTCCCCACTCTTGCCAAGCGATGCGGCGACAAAGCAATATGCCGATTCAATTGCTCAAAGCCTGAACATTCATGGCTCAGCTCAGTATGCCACTGTCTCGGGCGTGTCCTATACATATACTTCGGGCGGCTCGTCTTTGGTGATCACGGACATCACCGGAACAGACACAATTACATTTAGCGCAAATCACAGTCTTGACGTAAACTCGCAAATTCGCACAGGTAATGCAACCACTGGCACCGGGCTAAACACCAACACCACTTACTACGTCACCTTGGTTCCGGCTACAAACCAAGTAAAAGTGTCGTCGGTTTATGGTGGTGCAAATGCCACGTTGACAAACGGCAGTGGATTGAGCATTGGAGTGACTGGCAATCCAGGGCTCGGCGCCACGCTCAGTGGGTGTCCAGACTCTCTTGATGGGTCTGGCACTTTTGTTGGTGGCGAAAGGATCTTGGTTAAAGACCATACGACCAGCTCGTACAACGGCGTCTATTCGGTGACAACAGTTGGCACAGGCACGAATGGGGTGTGGACTCGTTCAAGCGATTTTGATAATAGCCCAACGGGGGAGATTGCTCAAGGCGATTACATTTTTGTCTCCAATGGCACCACAAATGGCGGGTCTGGCTATGTGCAGACAGCTAGTGCTCCTGTGCGAATGGGAGTAAACACCGCTGGCTATTCAAGTTTTTCAGGGGACACTATCACCTTCACGCAGTTTTCTGCGGCAGGAGGAGGCGTTACGAGCTTCTCTGCGGGCAGCACTGGCCTCACTCCTAGCTCTGCAACGTCTGGCTCGGTTACTCTCGCTGGCGTGCTTGCGGCAGCCAACGGAGGCACCGGAGTGGTAAATAGCAACACAATCACCCTGGGAGGAAATATCTCCACAGCAGGAGCGTTCACCTTGTCGGGCGCATTCGGCATTACACTTACTGCCACTGCTTTGACCAGTGTTACACTACCAATATCGGGAACACTGCTTTCTGATGGTTCGGTGATCGATGGAGGCACGTTCTAATGGCAAACACCATCCGTTTCCGAAGGGGGTCAACCGTTCCAAGCGGAGTTGACTTTGTTGAAGGTGAGCCAGCTTGGAATAGTGCCACTGGAATGCTCTATTGCAAAACCGCCAGTGGAGTGATGAAACAACTGAACTACAACATCACGATTAGTACTGCCAATCCAACCGGTGGCAGCAATGGCGACATTTGGATTAGATACGCTCCTTGACACATGACCGTTCTTTACGTTGATCTGGAAAACGGAAACGACAACTATGCTGGCACTTCATTTGATTTGCTAGCTCAGGGGACGAATGGAAGAATTTCCGGCAGCACGTTTAGCAGTGCTGGAGCATACTTTATTCCTGACGGCAGTTTAATTGGTCAATATCTAAGTATTTTCAATGGAAGCATTTACGCTGTTTACAGGATCACAGCGACGCCGACCACAGATTCTTTATCTCTTGCTGTTATTACCGGCGGCACGGCACTTGCAAACCAAACGATTGATCGTCAATACTACCTTGGTGGACGATGGAAAACATTGACGAGTGGGGCTACGGCTGCTCGAATAGCGCCTGGTGATTTTATTCGTGTTATGGGAAGTCCGCTGCCAACATTTTTAGGGCAAAATGCAACATGGACCTCTCAACCACTGCAAGCAACAAAAAATATAAGCAGTAGCACTAACGCTACTCCCATCTCTATAACCATAAACAACCACGGATATACAACTGGCGACACACTTGTAGTCACTGGGCATACTACAAATACTAATGCCAATGGCACATGGGAGATTACGGTCACTGGTGCAAATACATTTACTCTCGACGGATCAACTGGGAACGGAACCGGCGGCGCGTCTGGCAATGTAAGACTGCGAAACAACACGCGAGTACTATTGACAACACCAGTCACAGAAACTATTGCCTCTACCGGCCTTAGATCAACCACTTGGACTTCGGCTGACGCTGTCAATGTGACTACTGCATTTAACACGAATATTTTTAAGGAGCACAATAGATCTGACAGCATTGCAATAGCCGCTGGTTTTGCTACGGGACGCGCCGCTTACTGGACGTTGCCGTCAACGCTTGATTTGTCTGGATACCAACAAGTTAGTTTTTGGATTTCTCAAAGCGCTGGCACGATTGGCGCTGTCGGGTCTATTGACTTGCGACTGTGCAGTGATGCGCTGGGAACTATCGCAGTGAACACCATTACAATTCCAAGCCTTGTGGGCACTGCTAGATGGCTTCCTGTAACAGTAGACCTTGGAGTGAACCTTGGAAGCAACATCAATAGTGTAGCTTTCTATGTAAACACTGACAATGGCGCTCAAACATTTTTGCTCAATAATATTATTGCATGTAAAGCCTCGTCTTTAGATGACAGCTTGAGTCTTACATCTTTGATTGGAATCTTTACCGGATACGCCCCGTATCCTAATGAATACGAAGAAACGTTCTGGACCATTCAAAGCATCAATGGGATCAGGGTAATGTTAGACGGGGTGCCAAACCAAACTCCAACAAGCACGCTAAACAGAGGATACTGCGGGACTGGTGGGAATACATATGCCACAGCAAAAAGAGAAACAATAAAACTTGGCGCTACTCTTACCTTAAACGAAGGCGGCACTGCCAATTCCCCTATTACCTACTCTTTTGGGTGGGATAGAGTCTCAATGCTTGGCCAAATTCTTGTTGAAGGAGGAACATGGATTGACATGCAAAGAGCAGCTCTTGACGGCGTGAATGCGCAATCGCTGGATTATATAAATATTGAGGGATTGTCGGTAGTGCGAGCAAATACTCCCGTTAATATTACAAACATGAGTTATTCCTCAGTTTCTTTGGGAACGGTGGCCAGTTGCGGTGCAGCAACGGTACTTTCAGTGGGCACTCCAACTGCTTTTTCGTTGAATGTTGGTTTTATTTGCGCCTGCAATGGCGTTGGACTGCAAACCAGCTTGAATTGCCCTTCTGTTAAATTAAGAGTTACTGGAGCAGTTGTTGGAAACGCTTCCGATGGAATGCAGCTATATGGTGCTCCATTTGTATTGGAAACTGGATTTCGCGGTTCGGGGCAGCTTGGCTCAGATGTTGGTCCTGCTCAAGCATTAATTGCTAATAATAACGGTAGAGGAATACTTGCAAGGCCAAATGAAGGGTACATTATTGGCTTCGCAATATTTGATAATGCCACAACAGCAGAACAACTTAGCGTAATTACAGGAGAACATCCCAGGCTGTATCTTCATGAAACAAGCTTTAGTAGTGTAACTCCTGGAATATCTATAGCCGGAACATCTGAAGCGATCATTTCTGCACAAGCTTACAATAAAACTCCGGGGGATCATAGAGTTTTCTTCAATGGTGGATTAATACGAACCGATAGCACAGTGACAATAAGTGGTGGGATTAGCTGGAAATTCCAGCCAACAAGTGCCACTTTGACAAATAGCGCTCGCCCTCTGTATCTACTCCTAGGCAAAATACCATTTGGATCCACAAGCAATCCCACTGTTAGCACATACATGAGACGGGATAATTTAGGCTTGAATATGAGGCTGGTTGCAAAAGCCTATGCAATTGAAACCGTTGCATTTGCGCAAGAATTAACTGCAGCAACCACCAATACATGGAATCTTGTTTCTATCAATTTAGCCGGCTCTGTTTCTGGTGGGGCGTCTCCTGGTATTGTTGAAGTGGGCGTTGAAGTGTGGGGGGGGAGTACTTTTTCTGGATGGATAGACGGACTTTTTGTTAGCACATAGGATAAACAAACGCAAAACCAAGCATGGCTCTACTCACCAAAGCACAACTACTTACTCTAGATATTGCCTATCGCGGTACTCCATTTGCGAGTGTCAATATTAAAGGCCCGCCTCCAACTAACTTAGACTTAGCGTATAGGGGGTTTCCGTTTATTGCGCTAACTGGGCTAGACGTATGGGTGAAAGTTGGCGGTACATGGAAGCAAGCGGAAGACATGTATATCAATGATAATGGATCATGGAAAAACACCTTTGATGTAAACGTTAAAGATTCCAGCCAATGGAAATATTGATTGACACTAATGCCTGAAAACTCATTTCACTGCTCGCAATGCAACTCACAATGTTATCGATTCATCGACAGACCATTACAAGAAGGAAGCGAATAAATGGAATGCCTCGAGGGTTCCGTTGTCTACCTAGGTTTCTTGGTAGACACTAACAAACACAGTGCCGCCAGTTAGCGGAAGTACTTTGTCTTTTAAGTCAGAATTGTACATTCTTACGCAACCATAAGTAGGGAATAACGGCTGACGAGGCTGCCATGCACCAGGCCAGCCATTAGCGCTGCCTCCGCCATGGATCATGATCCCAGCTCGGCCATGCTTTGCCTCTTGATTTTCCAGTTCCACTAGATCAAAGCTGTACCAGCCATACGCCATCAAGGTGCGATCATACGAGGGAGCAGGGCCGTATTGATCGTAATCACAATAGATGGCGCCAATCTTGTACAGGCCAGGAGGGGTGTCGCTATTTGTAATGGTGAATTCTTGATCGCTGTATTGCCCTCGAGCAAGGCACGGCACTTCCCATAGGAGGCGACCATCGAACGAGAAGGCTTTTGCTGTTTCGCTGATGTCATTCACGATGACATGAGAATCACCTTGCTTGAAGCCAAAATCCTGAGGACGCTTTTTTGGGCCAATCATGGTCAAAGACACGGAAGAATGGGGAGAGAATTGCTTGATCAGAGAAGAAAGCTTGTTTGGGTAGTCGGGATCGGTGGCATAACCTTGATCCTTGAGCATGCGCGCTGCTGCGTAACAGTTTGGCGCATTGTTAACGCCCTTGAAGTGGCGATAATCCTTGTACCATCGCGTTACTAGATATTCAATGCAAGCGGAAAGGCTTGGGAAGTCGATGAAGCCAGCCTTGATGGTCACCCATTGCCCGTCGTACCACTCCTGGGTGGCGACAGTTGTTCCGTTGCCTTTGGCGCCAATGTAGTTGTGCTTGCCGGACGTATGAGCGCCAAAACCGCTTTCCAAGCAGCATTGAGCCGCCACAAGCTCGGGATAGCGAGCGCCGTGCTGCGCCCCAAAACGAAAGCACTCATCCCAGAAGTTACGATTTGCTTGTGACATGGTTCAGTTTCTGACGTTGAAAGCAGCCCGAAGGCATCGCATGATCAGTTGAATGATGTTATTGCTTTTCCATGGTGAATGGTGAATAATCTGATCGAGGGCTGCAACGATGATGCCGCCAATGATGAACCATTCCGCTCCAGTCATAGTAAATAGCGCTTGCTCTATTAAGCCTAGCGCTCAATTTCGAGGCTCCTCACTCTGTTTTCAAGGCCGCCGACATTGTTCGTGAGCGTATTGAGCTTTTCCGTGATGCTCTCAATTTGCACTGCCACTTTCGCTTGTTGGTTTCCCACGGCAATCAGCATTGCCCCGGTGGACAAAAGCATTCCTGCGGTGACTGTCGCCACGAAATTGGCAAGACCCTCTTGAACGTTCTTCATGGCAAGCATTCAATAACTAAATTTTAACTCACTCAAGCGAGTCCCTTGAGGGATGTTCTCTGGTTAGATTATCATCAGGACAACTCAATAGTGTTATGCGCAGAGCGAATGGTCCCGATGAGCTGTTGCAATCTCTCATTGAACTTCGCCCGCGAGATGCCAAAAGACGTTTCCGCAAGAGCATCCTGGAGGACTATTTCCTGCGCGGACCTTTTGGGCAATGCGCGTGTGCTTATTGCGGGAGGTCCGGCGAAAAAATGACCATTGACCACATCATCCCCAAGAGCAAAGGAGGTCCCCACTTTGCAAAGTACAACATGGTTCCGGCGTGCCAGGAATGCAATCTGAGCAAAGGCAACTCTCCTCTCCTTGAATGGTGGCGCCCTCAGTTGTTCTGGACTGAACAGCGAGAAGAAGCGCTGATGGCGTGGGTGCATTGCCATAGCTTCGTCAGTGCGCACACTGATCAAAAGCACATTGAAGACTGGTGTGAGGCACGGGGTCTTGTTCTGCCCATCTACGAAAAAACAAGCCATAAAGAAAGCCCCTTGCGGGGCTTTTGCTTTAATGCAGCTTAGGCTTCACTCAACAGGCTTGAAGAACGTAGGTGGCTGGTCATACCGCACATTTGGCATGGGACAAAAGCCATCTTTACAACCATCGTTTGCAACGTTGCTTTGAATGGCTTCTAGGGCGTCGCGCTCTTCGTCTGCTTCAAGAGCCAAAATAAGAGTTTCCAGATACCACTTTGCTTTGCGCAAATCCTCAAGGCCGTTTTTCTTCTCATACCTCCAAGCGTATTTGAGCACGTTCCCCTTAAGGAAACCACGAAAAGCCTCTGGAGACATTGACGCCTCCATTGCCTCAATGCATTCCACGCCGCCAGAGGCATAGTGCATTGGGCGATTCACTGAATCAAACTGCTGAGAGTAGGTCATTTCAGAAAGAGGCTTGGTGAACATCGAAAGCTTCAAAAGCTTCCTTGAAAAGGGGGCGAGCCAGTGCTTGCAAAGCCTGAGCGTAGGCTTGGATTTCAGACTGTGCATCGCCTTTGTCACGAAGGCTGATGAAATGGAGCAAAGCCTGAAGCGAGCACGTCCAGGTGAAGCTGGTGTAGGAGCAAGTGGGCAGAGCCCCACGGGCTTGTTCTTTGCTCACACCAAGCGCCAGGAGCGTCCTGTAAGCCTGCTTGCACTGCTGCAGTGCCTTGGCATATTCAAGCATTGCAACGTGGTTCTCAGTCGCTTCCAATGGGCCTTCAGAGGCTTGCTTGTTGCTTGCGCTTTGCCTGCGGAACTGGCGAGGCATGTAGAACTGCTCGTCGTCCGCCTCGCAGTAACGAAAGCTCTTTTCGTTCCAGCCAAGCTGGTCGTTGGCATAGGTGCCGCCAATAACGTGCTTCCACCATTGGCGAGCGATGAACAAAGGAGCCTTCACCTGCCACTTTGTAACCACTCCACGGAATGGACTTGTGTGTTGATGCTTCACAAGATAATTCAGCAGCTTTTGGTCTTTGTCGGACCATTCGCTACTGGTTTGATCAAAGCTTTGCCGAGCATCGCAGACAATGTCCAACGAGCTTCCCATCCAATCAATGAGGCGCACAAAGCTAATCCCATCTTGCAAAGGATCAATTGCGTTGCCAGTAGGCTTGTAGGAAATCATGGGGTCTTAGTCGTTGAAAGCTGATCGCACCACTGATGCGAGTAGGGTGATGCCATCGTATTTCGGCTTTGCGCGGTCTTCCTTCAACAAAGCCAACAATGGTGCCAGTAATGGAGGTGGGCATCCATCCGGCGGCTGTCTGCTGTACATAGACCACTTGTTGTCCAATGGCCCATTCATGGTTTGATGGTGTGCGGGGGAGCTTGTAGGGACGGCGTTCCGACCAGGATTTTACGGCATCTGCACCATTGTCCACCTTGAAAGCAAACTCTTGCCAAACCGCCGCATTGCTAGGCTAAGGCAAACGACAGGAGGGCAATGACTAGGATGTTTTCCGTTCCAGTAGGATTAAACTACAACGGACGTGATTTCATTGCAGCCATGGGGCCTTTTGAGCGGAGCGTAGAGCGTGACTTTGCGCTGGCAGCAAACAAGAGAGCAATCGAAAATTGCAATGACATCGAGAAGCTCAGGGAGGTGGCGGCGAACTTCCTTGAGGGCTGGAGCAACATGGAGCAGGCAACCAAGTCCTTGGTGATGGAAAACCTCGAGCTTCGGCAGGCCATGCAAATCCAACAGAATGACATTGAAGCAGCGGGTCAACTCCTGGAGGAGGTATCGGAGCAGGTGATCAGGCTCTCAGAGCAGCAGCAATCTTCTCAAGCCAAAAAGTTTCCTTGGCCGTTTGGCTAGTCAAAAGAAACACCTTCCATCCTGCAATCATTGCGAGATTGAACTTGCGGGCATCTCGTTCATAACCGGAGCCAGTCACATGGCGTCCCCTATTGAAAGTGCCGCCTTGTATTTCAATGAGAGAGCAAGATGCAGGATGGGCGAAATCGGCCCGATAGCGCTTTGATCTCTTGCTTTTTGCATAGCGCTCTTGAAAATCGCTTTCCCACGTTGGCACATCGCTATATTCTCTAATCAAAGCAAGATCAGGGAAATGCGCCTGCCACAGTCCAAGAAATTGATCTTCAAGAGCGCTCATCTATCAGGCGGCAGCGAATGTCACGCTAGCGCCTTGATTCTGATACTTGCCATCGCCATAGCTTTGGGCCACGTCCTCGCTCAAAGGAGCAAGCACAACTTGCACGATGCCTTCGTTTGCGTAGACACGCACCGGCACCAGCAAGGGGTTGACCATGCAGATGGTGAGATGGCCGGACCAGCCTGGCTCGATCGGGGTGACATTGATGATTGTCCCCTGCCTGGCGTAGGTGCTCTTCCCAAAGCAAAGGCCCATGACGTTCTTTGGCATTGAGATGAGTTCAATGCTTACGCCAAGCGCATAGGAAAGCGCTGGAAGAATAAAGAACGAGCTGCCTTGCTCTTCAATCAGGGGCGCCTCCACCATCGCCTCTTCATCGAAGTCCTTCACATCAAGCACTGGTGCCATGCCAGTGTCTTCGATGTCTTGGATGAGGGTTTGATTGTCGAGGATCACCATCCCCTTTGGGGACAGGCGGATGTCATATCCGGCATGGCCAAGCCCATAGGAAAGAGCCTTGGTTCCGTTTTCAAGAGTGCGAGTTTTCTGTCCAACAAAAGGGAAGAAGATGTCGTTTTCAGCAAGTACTGAAATCTCCTTGTCAGTGAAAATCACTTGCTCAGGGGCGAGAGAACATTGCCATTGCCAGGAAGATCAAAACGGCAACAGGCCAAAAAGGCATGGTTGGCCAAATGCTTAAAGCCAACCATGCCATGAGACAGGCGATAAGGAATACACTGCCAATCACAACAAGAGCGAAAGCCACCCATGCCATGATGATTGCCAGTCCTTCGCCTTTCCTATTAGTCATCAAACGCGCTGCTTAGCAGCTCAGAAGGGATCGTCCATCGAGACGCTCTTGCCACTGTAGCCAGCCGAGGTGTTGTTGTTCCACATCGAGGCATAGCCTTTGGGGCTGTCCTGCATCTCAGGAACAGTCACCAGGCCACGGAAGTGGGGCGAGGTGTCGCGATCACGCTTGTCGTTGTCCCAAAGCGCGAAGCGCAGCTTGTAGTTGCCCTGCTCGTTGGCTCCTGCCTTTTTCATGGCATTGAGCACGTCAGGGGTGAGGTCGAGAGAGCCGGAGAAAATCGGGGCGTTGCCGGGCATGAAGTGGTCCTTTCGGAATGTAGTGGGCCCTTGTTGGGCTTTCAAAGGATAGCATCGCAGGGGAGGCGGTCAAGCGCCCCTGTCCATAAGAATTGTTAAGGGCGTGCCTCCTGGGTAGTGCTCAGCAAAGAACTGGCTGGTCTTCCGTTGCATGATGCCAGCTTGCATCACAAGCTCTCCAGGAGACAGGGAAACGATTTGAGCCTCCTGTCCTTGCTTGGTATCTGGGTCGTAAATGGAAATGGCGCAATGAGCCTCGTTCACGGCGATGCCATACATTTGCTCGATGGCCTGAACGTATGCACCAAGCTGCATTCTGTAGTCCGCCAGTTGATTGTCTGGTTTTTCCTTGTAAGAGGTTTTCCAATCAAGAAGAGCTGTCTCCCCGTTTTTCATCTTGGCAAGCATGTCAAACGTGCCGGAATAGCCAATCTTTTCTGCAGGATCGTACCAGGCAATGGCGCTCTCAACGAGCAATGGACTATCCACCTGCTCAAGGAATCCAGCAATGCTCTCGAAATAGGGAACATAGTTTTCATGAGAATCAAGATGGGTTTGAACGTCTTCGCCGTTGAAGAGATCCTCGAGCAAGCCATGAAGCCAATTACCTCTGTCCACTGCATTGCGCGTGCGACGATTGGCCTCTTCATCTCCAACTCTTTTTCTCCAATTAATGAGGGCCATGATCTTCCCGATTGGAGCAGTGGCTGATGCCACTGTTGTCACAGATGGGAGGACAATACCTTCTGGAACATTTGGAAAATCGCCGCACAGATAGTAACGTTTGCCGTTCAATTGGATGCGATGTGGATCGTAATGTTTCATTAGCAGGGCTTCAAAAGAAAGGTCATAACAGGCCACTACTTCTCATCAATGCTCCAGAAATACTCGCAACCATCGTCGTCGCAAGGAGGCGCGGCAAAGTAACTTTGGAAGCGATCGGCTGGGGCCATATAGCGCCAGCATTGTTCTTTCACTGGGCAATCATCTCCATTGCACATAGCGATGTCGGGCATGGCTGTCCTTGTAGAGGCTTGGCGAAGAAGAAGGCGACTCTCTTTGCTGAGAAGAGGATGACTGGCGACAACATCGAGCACGGCTGCAATCCTATTGTCGCTGCCAAGACCGTGCTCCGGGAAACTCCAGAATGCCTGGTGGCACTTGTCAATCAAGTCTTGATGAGAGGGCATTTTTCTTGATGGCGTGTTCGTACTCTTCGAGACAGCGAGCGAAGCCGTCCATGACTGTTGACTCAGCGAAGCCAATTGCAAGAAGGAAGTATTTCAGATGGGACACCACTTCAGGACAGTATTCGTTGTCAAAAACGTAGACAATCCTTGTCGAACACTCTTGGTGAATGAGTGTGTACTGATGGACTACTTCCTTGTTGTCTTTGCTGCCTTGAATAAAGCAAGGCAAGTCAGAAAAATTAGACTGCATGATAGTGAAACGAGAAAGAACAGAGTGAGAGGATGCCCCGAAAGGGCATCAGGGAGAAAGGCTAGATAGTGGCTGGCCATCAATGTCTGCGCAAATAGCGCCAGCAAAAGCCCGCGCCAAGCGGGCTGCTGACACTTCTACTGCTTTTTTGCGGCAAAGGCTTTGATTGCCTTGACTGTCTCCTCAACATTGGAGGAGGCAGCAATGGCATCAAGCTCGGCTTTCATTTCTCCTTTAGGGATTGCAAGACCCTGCTCTTTTGCCCACAGCGTGATCATCGCTTGGGACACATTGCAGAACACATCCCAGGACTTAATCTCAGTGGCACGCGAGAAGCCCACTGATTCCAGCGCAGCCTTGCCTGCAGCCATGCTGGTCCTTTCGTCTGCGTAGCCAAGCGGATTGGCCTTGCAGAGGGCCGTCAGGGCTTCTTTGGCATTGAAGGCAGGAGTCCCCGTTGTTCCAGCATCTGAAACGCTAGAGCCAGCAGCCGGCGCGTCCTGTTTTGATGGCGGATCTTGCTTCTGAGCTTCCTGTTGAAGCGGGAGCCTGGTCTGCTTTTTCGCATCGTCTTCTTTGGGGATGTCTTCGCCGGCATAGAGGCGCAAGCCGAGTCCAGTGAAAGTGGCAATGCACTTGACGCTGGCGCGTTGGATGTTGTCGCTGATAGCCCTGCCATCAAGCTGCTGAATGGAATTGTGCTTCCTATCCATCACTGGAAACACAAGCGCAGGCGTGCGACGAATGCCATCAGTGAGGTAGGGGCGAAGGATGAAAGCTCCAGGCTCACCAAACACGGGCCAGCCAAGCGTTTTTTCTTCAAAAGCAACAAAGAGCGTCGGGAAATGCTCTTTCAGATAGCGAAACGCAAATGGCCAAGAAAGATAGGACAAGCCTTTGTAGTCTTTCTCGATGTGAGGGCCAATGTCTGAAGTGTCGTAGGCAGTCTTGAAAGCATCCGCGCTGATCTCCAGCGGAGCGAACACCCCGTTGTACCGATCAATCATTGCTTGGTTGGAAGCATCCATGGAAAAGAAATCAGAAGGTGAATAAAGGAAGAGTGAATGGTTCATTCTTGCTCTTCGTATTTTCCGTAGAGGAGCACAAGATTGTGGTCTGGATCTTCGTACGGGAACAGAATGCTTTCGCCTGGGAGAGGCCAGTCTGGAACGATTCTCGCGTCCGTTGGTATTTCCGAAAGCTTGCGTTGAAAGCCTTCAGCGAGAACATCCTCTTCCCAGCACAACAGTACGTCGCCATCCCCGTGGGCGGACATGAAGATTTGGCACGCTTCTTTAAGCTGAGAAACTTTCATGATCCTCGCTAGAAGATGACGAATAGTCTTCAATCATTGGAAAGGCTCCATCGGAAAGAGTGGCACTGCCCTCCCAAATAGGAGTGGAGCGGATGAGGCGCTCCAAGGTTTCAGAAAGGCTTTGTCTAGCCTCATGAGCAATATTCCTGAGATGGGCATAGGAAGTGTCGGTGAGAGTGAAATGCCGAGATTTCTTCGGCTCTCCGTGGTCAATAGTCATCTTCAGCGGCGCTCCAAATGAAAGCAGTGAGCATGCCCAAAGAGAAGGCAACGACAGAAATGGTCAGGAGGTCCATCGAGGTGGTCGCTCGGGAGGGACATGGCCATAATAGCCAGCATGGCCGCGAGGTCAACCACCTGCGGTGCATTTTTCCGTTAAGAAATGCAACTTCTCGACGGTCGTCGCATTTTCTGCTAGAACCCCTGTCAGCCTTCCCTTTTCAATGGCATTTTCCATCCTCGACCATCTTTCACGGCTTGAGCAAAGCAATCACAGTGGCAAGTATATTTGCCCTGCTTGCAATGGAAATGATTTGTCTATTAATGAGAAGACAGGAGCATACAATTGCTTTAATGATCCATCTGCAAAGCACAGGGCAGAGATTAGAAACATTCTTGCTCCATTGGAACGCTGGGAGCGTCCGCTGAGGGATGCCGCTTCATATGTTTTTCCATATCAAAACCGCAAGAAAGAAACAGTCCTGAAGGTGTTGCGTGACGATGCATCAGGGAAGAAGGAAATACGTCAAAGCTATCCCACGGTTCCAAGCGACGCGGCACAGAGGAAAACCCTTATTGATGAAGTGAGAGGAGGCGTCCTCCCTTATCGCTACTACGAAGCCATGGAGGCATCCAACGCCACTGGGCTTCCCGTTTTCGTGGTAGAAGGCGAACTCACTTGTGATCGCGTTTGGAGCGTGGGCCTGCCCTCCGTGACGTTCTTGGGAGGGAGTGGACAGTATCGGGCCAATGGCGACTACTCGCAGCTCTTTCGCGGCAAGCACCTTGTTCTGTGCCCCGATCGCGACGAGCCAGGCGTGGCGCTTATGGGAGAAGTGGCTGCAGACAATCCTGGGTCGCAATGGTGCTACGCAGATCCGACCAGCTTCGAATGGGAAAGCCTGCCGCAGAAAGGCGGATACGACCTGTCCGACTGGATTGATGACGGTGCCGACCAGGAAGCCATTCTTTCTTGCATCGTTTCAAAGAACAGGCACGAAGGCAAAGATGGCCTTCCTTCGTATGAGGAGATTATTTCCTCCTTTGAACGCATGGTTGGGCTCTACGGAAACGACGCAAGAGTGGCGTTCGAGGCTACGCAATGGCTCGAAAAGCATGGCGTGAAGATGAGCCAGCAGAACGTAGACAAGATTGTTGATGAAGCTAAGTCGAGGCTGTTTGGTAAGGAGGAGATACAGACAATTGATGCCTTGGATTTAGTGAACGATGATTCAGTGAGGGAGTGGCTGATTGCAGGTATTGTTCCATTGGGGAGTGTCACCTTACTTGCCGCTCAAGGCGGCACGGGGAAAGCGCAACCACTGTGGGCAAAGGTGCTCACGCCAGACGGATGGAAGACCATGGGAGAGCTTCGGAAGGGCGACGAAGTGATTGCGGGAGACGGCTCTGTCACGAAAGTCACCGGAGTGTTCCCGCAAGGCCGCAAACCGATTTTCAAAGTGCAGATGAGCGACGGTGCAGCCACGCATTGTTGCGATGAGCATCTTTGGTGGACCAAGACACAAGCGGATCGCAATAGGCATGCTGAATGGAAGGTCAAGAATCTCAGGGAAATCCGCGAAACTTTGCATTTGCACAAGAACTATGGACGCAAAGACAGGAACCATTCCATTCCAATGGTGGGTCCAGTCATGTTCAAACAACAAGAACTTCCGCTCCACCCTTACTTGCTTGGCGTAATCCTTGGAGACGGCTGCGTCACTGGCGGCAACTGTGATGTCACTCTTTCCGACATGGAAATCACGCGCAAGATCCAGAGCATGATGCCAGAAGGTGGCACCATCAAGCCGCGCTCGGTGAACGCAAAGTGCACCACATGGCAACTCCTCGAGAACGGGGCGCCAAATGGCATCCGTTCAATTATGAGGAGTCTTGGGGTTTGGGGGTGTCACTCTTGGGAGAAATTTGTTCCCGAGCAGTATCTTCGTGCTTCCGTCGAACAGCGCCTTGCATTGCTTCACGGTCTCATGGACACAGACGGAACGACAAATGGCACGTCAACGACGTTTGACAGCGCTTCCAAGGCCCTCAGGGATGCAGTGGTGTTCATTGTTCAGTCGCTCGGCGGCAAGGCCGTCAGCAGCGAAAGGCAGCCATGGTTCACCTACAAGGGCATTAGGAAGCAGGGGCGCACCAGTTACCGTGCGTTCATCTCGATGCCCCCAGGATTCAAGAGCTTCAGTGTTGCATCTAAGGCACTAAAGGAAGTCGAGCGCACCAAATATCCTCCTGCTCGTCTCATTGATTCCATTGAATATGTTGGCGACGAAGAAGCGCAGTGCATTTCAGTGGCAAGCTCCACCCATGCTTATGTGACGGACGATTTTATTGTCACTCATAACACCAGCTTGATGTACAACTGGGCAATGAGCGTTGCAACTGGCAGCAAATGGAGCGGAAGGCGCTGCATTAAGGGCAAATGCCTGCTCATCTCGGCAGACGAGCCGCTGAGTGACACCAAAGAAAAGCTTGCGATCATTGGATATCAAGATGCTGGCATCGAGCCTGGGATGGTGTCATTCTGGGAAACCTGGAGGTTTGCCCATGTTCAGCAGTTGGAAGCTTTTGTTCGCAGGGAGCGGCCGGTGTTTATTGTCATCGACTCGCTGACCGCCTGCTTTGCTGGCATGAATGTCGATTTGATCAAGAGTAATGCAGGGGATTCTCTTTATGCATTGCGCGATCTTGCCAATGTCTACCAGTGTTCAATCGTCATCCTCCATCATTTGAACAGGCAGGGAGGACTGCGGGATTCAAGCAGCTTTGTTGACAACGTGAGCGAAGTGGTGAAGCTGTATCGTCAAGATGGAAACTATGACAGCGACCAGTTTATTCTTGAATGGGTGAAGAGCAGGAGCGGCCTCACTGGAAAACACATTCTGCAGCGCCGTGCAATGAACTATGGGTGGGAATATGGTGGCCCTCTTGGCAACTCTATTGATGACCTTGACAAGGTGGCAAATTATGTCAACCTGCGTCCGCATTCGCGCTTCAGCAGCAAGCAGGTGGCCATTGGCAGTGGACTGCTGGAAACCCTCACGGCGAGCAAACTGCTTGAGATGGCCAGGCGCCAGGGTCTGATCACAAGCAGTTTCGCCTCAGGGCCCGACGGCCAGCTCACGCGGATGTATCACAGCTTTGATTATCAAGGCCCAGACCTGGACTTTGACACTCCAGCAGCCAAGGAAGAAGAGGAGGAGGATTTCTTTTAACTGTTGGCAAATAACAGGGAGGCATCGCTTCACGCCTCCCTCGCCGCCTACCACTGCGGGCGGCTTTTTCTAGTATAGAGACACAGCTATTTTCACGCATGGTGATTTTTCATTATGCGTGAATTTTAGTATTCACTGAAAAACGAGAAACAGTCATGATTATCACCAAGGTGCCCGAACAGAAAGGCGGTGAGCTTCCTGAGGAGGAGCCTGCTGGCGCTCCGCAAGAGGCCGCGGAGGGAACGGAGGGTTCGGAGGCTGCGGAAGAGGATGCGCAGGGCGAGGAGGTTGTGCCGGCGCAAGAATCGTCCACTGCTGGTAAGGGATTTGGTGGGGGGGCGTAGATTGGTCACGGAATGTCCCGAGCGCATCCCAAATTCAGCCAGTGGCATTCGGGAAGCCTCAACCAACCCTCTCAGGCAGGCGAAGCCCCCCAAGGGGCGAAGCAGGAGGATCTCCCCCTCAGAGACGAAAGGTAAAAAGGCCAGCTCAAGACGGTTTTCAAGCCAGCAGTGAAGCCCCCCAGGGCGGAACGGTCAAGAAAGGCCAGATGATGAAGGTGTGTCGCTAGGCAAAGATCGGCCTAACATTGCGGATGTAATACAAAGGCCAATGCTCAATCCACCTCGCCCAGTAGAGAAGCTCCCGCTCCTCGAGCACATGGGAGTGGAGATCTTGCCAGTGGTTCACCATGGCTTTTCTTCGCCAGTGAAAGGGCCGCAACCAGCGGCCCGTACTATTTATGGAGCAAGAGATGGGAAAGGAGAGCGCCATTGGCGCTCTAGCCTAGATGAAATGCACCAGCTCATCGAAAACGGCTTTGCCCTGAGCGAGGAAGAAGCAAATGCATGAATATTGCACCAATCCCAAAACTTGCATGGCAATGGCGTATGAAAGAGAGGCCGGCCATGACATGGACGAAGGTGGTCTCGATGCTGCGTATGCCGAAATCGTAAGTAGCTTCCATAAGGAGATGGAAGAGTTTGTCAGAAGGTATTGCCCTAAAAAGCTCAACGACTTAGACTTGCTCATGGAAAACGTATTCTGGCGGCATCATTGATCGTCTTTTGCATCGCCCATGACACTAGATGAACGTAAGGTTTTGCAACTGATTGACGAAGCAGTGCGTGCTCATGAACTTAGAGTGGCGATGACAAGCGGCGCTTTGGGCGCCGCTCTTTTGTTGGGAATCTTCCACGCCATCTATTTGCTTCGTCATGACATCTTCGCAATTATCCAAGGCTGAATGGGAAGAGCTTTGCGCATTGAAAAAAGCAATCAATGAGCGACCAGCTTCTGTTGTCTCAAGTCAAATGGAAAGATTCACGGAGCTGCTTGTTCGTACTCTTTATGGAAAAGGAGATACAATGCGTGTGTAATTATTCACACATGCATGCCTCGCCCTGAGATTACGTTTGAAAGCCCCGAAGAGGAAACTGAATACGCAGTGGATGCCCTGACCAAAGCGGGCATCTCTCAAAGCCAGTTTGAAGCCGTTCGTGATTTGAAGGTGAACGGCGGCGCTGGCGCTGCTGCCTATAGCAAAGACATGCTTGGCCTTAGGCGATGGATGGTTCAGGAGCTTCTCGCTGCATCGATGAGCAACCGTCAAATCGCCAATGTCTTGAGACTGAGCAAGGAAACAGTCAATGGCGACAGGAAGTTCAATCGACTGCTTTACACGCAGGAGATCTTGCAGAATCAGGATACGCATCGAGCCCGTCTTCTGAAGGAGCAGATGGACTTGAAAGAAATGGCGCTGCGTGGCTTTGAGGAAAGCAAAAAGAAGAAAGTGGTAGTCATCGAGGAAGCGAGCAATGGCACCAGAGAAATCGTGAAGATCGAGGAGACAGCCGGCGATCCATCGTTCTTGAACACAGCGAAAAACAGCTTGGTGGAGCAGGCCAAGCTGCTGGGGCTGAACGAGATGAAACCAGTTGAAACACAAGACACCTCCTACCGTAAATTCCTGCAAGACCTGTCCTCGACTATCCAGGCAGAGAAAGAAGCGTCGGAAACCACTGAGAGGAGGAACAATGCGCTGCCCGTGGCAGCGCAGCAGGTGGCGTTTGAACCGGAGGAAGAGCAAGAGCGAATCGCTGAGGCGATTCCGCTGCGCACCATCTCTGAGGACGATTATTGACGGACTGACGAGCCGTGCCATACTGTCAAATCGTCCTCCCGCATGCCTCTCTTGGATTTTTCAACCGTCGATGACTTTCTGCGTCGCACTGCCGATGCTAAGTCGGACAAGCGTGAAGCCATCTCGTCCTTTGTCTCGTCTGACATTGACAAGAAAGATACTGTTGGTCTTCCCCCTGGTTTGCTAGCAGACCTTGAAACGATGCTGGAAAAGCATGGAGACGAAGCCTATCGGCAAGTGGCTCTCTTCTGCATGGGAAAATGGTTTCAAACTCACATGCAAGTGTTTGAGGAGCTGGCTGCTCAAGGTGAAATGGAAATGGCATGCCGCTGCTTGATGGGGAGCACTCGCGTTTCGGATGCATTGCATTTGCTGTCTGAAGTGCAAAGCATTGGCGGAGACCGCGAATGGAAAGAAATGCTTAAGCAAGAAATCACGCAGCACATCATGGAAGCAGTGGAGGAAGCCCCTTGTGATTAAAATCAGCGACGCAAGGGGCACCATCAGGACTGGAAGCATTGCCTTTTCATGGAGAAACGGCTTTCTGCATTCTCCCATGTATCACGCTTTCGGGGAAAGCTGCCTAGTCCTTGGCAGTGCTTGTTTTTGCTTTGGCTATTTCCCTTTCTCTAACCATGGACAATTCTTTGAGCAACGCCGCGTTTCCTCGCATGGTTCACATTTGCATTCCCCCTGATCTCCAGGCAATCGCTCAGGCACTTGCGGCCGAAACCCCTCCCGTGCATCCTGCATGGACAAAATGGAGGCAGCGCGGAAGGCATTTCATCGTTGCCACCAACGACTTGAACGACATCACAGAACTGGCCGACTTTGCGCTCACGAACATCGAGGAGCCAGAGGAGCCGCAGACCAAGCGGATGCGGCAGGCGTATCAAATCCTGCTCAACCGCACCCATCGGTATGCCGAGCTGGTCCCCTTAGGGAGCTGCCATGTGGTGGCAGAGCGCTGGCGTGACAAGCCACTGCCAGAAGCGACGGCAGGTTCTGCAGTGAGCGCCCTGCGCTCGGCATCGTCGTATCGGCATCGTAAAGAAATGCAACAGCGGCACTGACATCGGCCGGAAGTGTGGCATTCTGTGGTCATGCGGCGCCGATAGCCGCATCGTTCTTTCGCTCTCGTCCAACCATGTCAGCCCTCGGCTCGTTTATTCGTTACGGCAGCAATGAAAAGCTGCATGCTTTTGATAAGCATCAGAACATGGTGATGGCATTTGGCAGCCCCGTTGTCGCTCGTTATTTCACCTTAGAGGAGCTGCAAGAGTTTATCGTCACCATTGAAAAAGCAATTGACGAGGAGCCTGTTTTTGCTCAGCGCATGGGACTGCAGCGCATTCTGTGCGTCCTCATGGTGAGCCTGGATCAAATCAAGCAAAACCATGAAGCCTTCGTTGAGGAGGCTCCCTGTGGAGAAGACCTCGAGGAATACATGTTTGAGTTTGCTCGCGCTGCCGCTATGCTTCCCGCCGCGAAGGAAGGTTGATTTTGCTTGGCCAATCTTTGAGTGGCCTTTTCTTTTGGAGGAACAATGGCTTTGACTGATTGGAAAGAACTCTGTGAGAGGCTCGTGGAAGTCCTAGAACTTTGCCCGCCACCAAGAGGGTGGGAGATTGCTCAACCCGACCTGCTTGCCAGCGCCCGCGCCGCCTTGGTCGAGCCGGTGGCGGCCCCTGCATGGCCGACAAGTCAACAACTGAAAACATTTGCTTGTGTATGGTGGAAAAACTTTAGCTTCACCAAGGACAAAGCAACCTGCACTTGGGTGATTAACGAAATCAACCCGGAACATTTTGTTGATTTTTCACGGGATCTGCTTGCCCGCTACGGCCACCAGCCCGCGCCACCCGTCGAGGGGGAGGTGGGGTGATGTACGACGAGATGACAATCGCTGATCTGCTGGTGGTAGCGCATCAAGAGGCTTATCCAGAAGATCAACCATCCGCAGAGCACGCTCCGCTGATCAATGAACTGGTCAGAAGACTTCGGCGTCTTGATGTGTGGCGTAGCAATGTAAGTACGGAAATTAACTTGTATCTCACGGATGATGATGGATCTGATCTTTTACCTGAGCCCAAGAGGATTCGGAACATGCTGGAACGACTGTCCTCAGCGCAAGCCGCCCCGGTGTCGGAGGGGAAGGGGCCAACAGATGATGAGCTTGCCCTGATCTACCACGACTGCTGTGGTGACTGTGAGTTCATGGATCAAGGTGGCTTTGAGAATGCAGCCCGCGCCGTCCTGGCCCGCTACGGCCACCAGCCCGCGCCGCCGGTTGAGGGGGAGCAGCGCCACCCCGCGCCCGTGCCGGTCTCAGAGCGCCTGCCGGGGCCGGAGGATTGCGATGGGGATGGCTTCTGCTGGTGGTTCAGCGCAGCCGATCCAACACTGGGCACGTTCGGTGTCGGAGCCTGCTGGGTTCTTCGGAAGCACGAACCCGACGATGACGACTGGCGCACCCACTGGCTCCCCTTCCACGCCCTGCCGCTGCCGCAGGGGGAGGTGGAGTGATGACCGCACCCGACATCCACGCCATTACAGCCAGGCGGGTTCACAATCTCCCAGATGAGTGGCGTCCTTGCATTTACGAATGCATAGACCGCGATCTTGGGTTTGCGCTTACTGGTGCCGTGCCGATCGGCATCTATTCACGTGGCCCCCGTAAAGGCCGCCCCAAATGGCCACCAAGGCGCGACCTGCAACGGGTGGTCATCACCACCGATGAGGTTCGACAGACACAGATTCAATGGGAGAACGAGACCGGAAAGTGCTGCCGCTGCGGTGGATCAGGTGATCAGGTGAAGTCTGTTGGCGTCAAGGATGGCACTGTTCACCGCACTTACCGCACCTGCATTGGATGCGAAGGATCAGGCAAAGCACTCCACTTGCGTTTTGAGGTGCAGTCATGACCACCCCCAACCCCAACCAATCAACCCACATTTTTACAACCATGTCTGACACTTTGACCATCAACGGCGTCGAATACATTCGCGCTGATTCTGTTCCTGCTGCCAAACCCAATGGCAACCGTGCCGTTGTGGTTGTTGATCGCGGCTGGATCTTTGCTGGTGATGTCACCAGGGAAGATGGCCGCATCCGTCTCAGTCGTGCTGTATGGGTGTTCCGTTGGGAATCCTGCGGATTTGCCAAGGTCATCGAAGATCCAGCTAAAGCTGACATCCGCCCCATGGCCGATGTTGATATTCCCAGTGGCGCAGAGATTTTTTGCGTGCCGGTTTCCGACGAGTGGGGGCTGTGATGTTTAGGCCAATCGGCTCCGGCTCCGGCTCCGGCTCCGGCTACGGCGACGGCTCCGGCTCCGGCTACGGCTCCGGCTACGGCGACGGCTCCGGCTACGGCTCCGGCTACGGCGACGGCTCCGGCTCCGGCTACGGCTCCGGCTACGGCGACGGC
>JACCDO011636753.1_pt1 | contig 75871 bp, 74 predicted proteins | sample 7446101 | NCBI WGS metagenome assembly JACCDO01 (sample SAMN15323440, study PRJNA562643) | freshwater metagenome | isolation source: river surface water | place: USA:Blue River Watershed | collected 2017-08-16
ATTGGTTCAATACTTTTAAAGAAACATCAAAAGTAGATTTAATTATTTATATTAAAACAAGTCCAGAAAAATGTCTTGAAAGAATTAATAAAAGAAATCGTATTGAAGAAAATAATATCAAATTAGATTATTTAATTAAATGTGATAAATTTCACAATGATTGGCTGAATGAAATAAATGAAAATAAAATTATTATCGATGGTCATAATACTATTGATATTATAAGAGATAAAGTTATGAATATTTTATTAACACTTTAATTTAAATTAAATAAGATTATTAATTACGCTTTTTTTTTATAAAATTGCGCAAATCAAAACTAGAACTCAATACATCATCCGTCGATTCTTCACATTTACGTTTCCTGCTTTCATATGTAATAGTGCGAGAATTATCTGAATTAGAATTTACATTAGTCTGAATTTCAGAAAGATTCGGTAGAGGTGGAGTATGCGGACGATTTATAATACGATTATTGCTTTGCGAAGGGAAATTAGGTGGGCTATAGCGTAAAAAACTACGAGCAGGAGAAGGAGAACGTGGACGACTAGGAGGAGAACGGGGACGACGAAAAGGAGAAGGAGAACGGGGACGACGAAGAGGAGAACGGGGACGACGAAGAGGAGAAGGAGAACGGTGACGACGAAGAGGAGAAGGAGAACGGGGACGACGAAGAGGAGAACGGGGACGACGAAGAGGAGAACGCGAACGAGAACGACGAAGAGGAGAACGCGAACGAGAACGAGGATGAGGACGAATATTGTCAGGACGAATATTGTCAGGACGAGGTGAGAACGAGTAAGAACGAACACGATTAGGGGAACGTGAACGATTATGAGGAGGAGGGGACCAAGAAGGAGAACGAATACGATTATGTTCACGTTGATGGGAACGTCCGCGTTCAATTGATTCAATTTGTGAGTTTTTTTTATTTTCATTAATAATATAAACAACACGACCCACGCAATGAACATTAAAACATTTTAAATCAGTGCAACGAATATTATCCCATGGTTTTTCATTTTTACATAGTTCTGAAGGAATTACATCACCTTTATTAATTTTATTTACGTAAGGACTATTAGTACAATTTCCAATACTAATATGATTATAACCACAACGAAGCGGATTTTTCTTATGGGAACAATTATCACCAAATTTACAAATACGTTCCAAATAAATATTTACAGGTGCTATATCACTGGTTAAGTCATCAACCTTTTCCTCGACTGGTTTTTTTTCTGATTCATTTGTAAAAAATTCAACAGGAGGAGGTGATGTCAGTTCTCGTGATGCTTGTTCAGAAAATTGTTCTTCCGTTTGCATTTCTACATCAGATATAGTAGAAACATTAGGAACAAGAGACATATTAGTATCAATATTGTATTTCTCAAAAATTTTATGAAAAATATTATTATCAACGATTATATATTTGATTTGATTTATTTTTGCCTTAATAATATTAATACGACGGATAGTATCAATATTATTATCCAATTCTTGTTTAGCAACTGAAATAGTATAATCTAATTCTAAAATGTATGCATTTTTACTATCAATTGTTGGATATTCTTTAATAATTTTACGCCATTCCAATTCTTCCTGATAAATTTCCTTTGTAATAAAACCAAGCTCAGCCAGTTTAGTTAATTTATCATCAGAAAATGTATCAATTGGCATATTAATATTAAAATTAGGGTCTTTCATATCAATATCAATACATTTAAAAGTTCCATTAATATAAAGCCGAATCTTATCTTTCAGATTTTGTTTCATTTGAATGTCTTTATAAATTTTATCCATATTAGAACGAATTTGACTAATTTTATTTGAGTATTCTGTAAATATTTGTGTAAGTTTTTTTAAATAATCTGTATTATTGGGCATTGTTTTAATTTTATCATTAACAATCCGAATTAGTTCATTATAAGTTAAAATTTCATCACCAGTAATTGAACTAATAGCGTTTGTTAATTCATTTACATCATTAGGTATATTATCGAATAGGCCAATAGAAACCATACTCATTATTAATATAAATATACTAATATTATTTCAATTTTTATATAATAGTAATGGCGTTGACGTCTTTATAAAAAATAGCTTTGCTATATTTTTATGACGTCCAACGTTATTTCAATTTTTATATAAAATAGTAATGGCGTTGACGTCTTTATAAAAAAAAGCTAAAGGCTATTTTCCCGATTAAGATATTATAATTTAGTAGAAGTTTATATAAAAAAATTAATAGCTCTTAATTAATGTGCTTATTGTTTTCGCTTACGGTCATTATAACCAGTTTGATAATTCATAGAGTAATAACCATACGGCGAAGAATAATAATACGGCTGATAATAATAAGGCTGAGGAGGCGGAAGAGACGGTTGAGAAAAAGGAAGCGGAGGCGGAAGAGAAGGTTGTTGCGGAGGCGGAAGAGATGGTTGTTGCGGAGGCGGAAGAGATGGTTGTTGCGGAGGCGGAATGGAAGGTTGTTTCGGTTTAGAAGGAGGAAGAGACGGTTGAGAGTGTTGTTGCGGAGGCAGTGAAGGACGTTCAGATTTAGCTAGAGGTTCGTTTTGTCGTTTGTAATTTTGTGTCCGCTGTGGTAGTAATTCAGTATGTTCCTCAGATTTTTCAAATTTATTATTCGAGTCCCGATATTTATTCAAATATTTTACACGTCCAACAATATGGACATATTTACAATTAATATTCCAGCATCGTAATTGTTTCCATGGTCGTTCAAATTTACAAAATTCAGGAGGAATTATATCTCCTTTGTTCATTTTATTTTGAGAAAATCGATTGGGCATCGGAGTTCCAATTACAACATGATTGAATCCACATGGAACAGTATTATCAATATTATAGCATTTCTTTCCATGATGACAAAATACTTCCAAAATGACATCTTCAGGAAAAACAGTTTCAACTTCATCTGTATAATGTTCCGTCTTTATTTTTTTATTAGGATTGCTGATTTCATTAGCATAACTATCTAATGTTTGAATTTTAATATGAGTATTAGTAGGTAGCTTAATTGTTTGAACAGTATTGGAAACACTTGGAACATCAATTGGTGCTACTACTTCTGCTTGAATTGTTTCTAGAACTGGTTCTTGAACTGTTTCCTGGACTGTTTCCTTAATTTGTTCCGGAACTGGTTCCTTAACTACTTGAACATCAATAGGTGGAACTTGAACAGTAGTATCTTTTGACATAATTACTTCAGGAATTGCATTCTGAATGACTTCAGGAATTACATTCTGAATGACTTCAGGAATGGCATTCTGAATAACAGATGAAAATACTGGAACATCAATGCCAATAGGAAGAGGAACTTCATCTTGATTCATAACACCTTGGGAAATTTGTTCTTGAACATCAGATGAAATAATTAAATCACCAATATTGAATTTATAATAAATTTCTGAAATATTAGAATAGTCATGCAAAGACCATTTAAAAATATTAATTTTCTTTTTAATAATTAAAATGCAAATAATTTTTTTGTGCATTTTGCAAAGTTCTTGCTTAGCAGAAGCAATAATTTTATCCAATTCTACAATATATGCTTTCTTGGCTTCATCAGTAGGATTATCCTTGATGATTTTACGCCACTCAATTTCTTCCTTATAAACAGTCTCAGAAATAATTTCCATTTCAAACAATTTTTTAATTTCTGTTTCGGAAAATGTATTAATTGGCTTAATAATCTCAAAATGCGGGTTCTTCATATTAACTTGAATATATTGATATGTGCCATTAATATATTGTTCGAGTTTAAGCTTTAATTCTTCCCGTGTTTTAACATTATTGGCAATCTCGTCCATTTGTTCACGAATTTGTTTAATTTGGTTAGTATATTCTTGCAAATGGGTATTAATATCTTTAATAAATTTAGTGAAACTAGTAGCTGTAAACTTGGTTTTAAATGAGGGTATATTTGCAATATATGAGTCAATATCTTCAGAATTAACAGTATTAACTGCGTTTGGTAAATCTTTAATACAACTATGGATATTATCGACAAGTTCTTCAATTGAAGCCATACACTATTAATACTATAAATAGACTAATATTATTTCAATTTTTATATAATAGTAATGGCGTTGACGTCTATTTAAATGAACATTATTGTAATTTATATTTAGGATGAGTAATATGACATATATCTATATTATTTAACTTATTCATATCATCATCATTTAATTCAAAATCAAGATTATTATTATCAAAAATATGAGAGTTTTTTGAAGACCGTGGCATTATATGATAATCATTATTTAATCCCCATTTTAACATAATTTGAGCTGGTGTTTTATTATATTTTTCAGCTATATTTTTAATAGTAATATTATCAAACATTTCACCTTTAGCCAAAGAAGAATGGGCTGAGATAAGTATATTATTTTTTTTCATATAATCACAAACAATTGGGCGTTTAAGAAATGGTGATAATTCAATTTGGTTTGTATATATAGGTGTTGATGAAAAATTCTTAATTTGTTCTAAATGTTCAACACTAAAATTACTAACTCCAACATGTCTAAAAGTTCCATTTTTATATAATTTTTCAATAATATTCCAGCATTTAATATTAATATCTTCATTATTAGGACAATGAATTAAAAATAAATCTAAGTAATTTGTATTCAAATCTGATAAAGTTTTGTAAATAGATTCTAAAATAACCCCCTCACTTTTATCCATAACTTTTGGATTTAATTTAGAAGTTATCCAAACATCACTTCGATTTATTTCATTTTCTTTTAAAAAATGACCAATAAAATGTTCGCATTTATATAATGAGGCGGTATCTATAGATTGATAACCATTATTAAATGCATCCTTTAATGCATTATAAGTATTATCACCCAATCGATAAGTTCCAAAACTAATTTGCGGATATTCCATTATTTTATATTGTTGTTATTTATTTAAAAAACTTTATTATCAATTTTTATTAGTGAGTTATAATTTATTCAAAACTAATAATATAAAAAAATTGATATAAATACATATTAGCTTTAATATTCCATATATTAATGCCTCCTAAACAAGCCAAAAAGCAAACAATTGATGCTGAGAAGCCTACCGAATCTGATTCTAATGAGACTATTAAGAACCTTAAAAAAGAATGGTCTAGTATTGTCAAAGAAATTGTTAGCACCCGTGAGAAATTAACACAGCTTGAGAATCGTAATCAAGAAATTATTTCTAAACTTTGGGAAATTATGAATAAAAATCCTTCAGAACAAGTAATTATTGAAGCTACTAATACTGAAGAAGAAAAGAAACCTGTTAAATCCAAGAAGGCTGAAAAAGCTGAATCTGATACAGAAGAACCCGAAGTTAAACCAAAAGCGAAAGCTTCAGCGAAATCAAAGACAAAAACTGAAGTGAAACCTGAGGTTGAAAAACCGGCTGATGAAAAACCTTCACCTGCTAAGAAAACTACTAAGAAAGATACTAAGGAAACTAAGGAAACTAAGGAAACAAAAGAAGCTAAAGATACCAAGAAAGTTCCTGCGACTAAAGGAAAAATTACAGCTCCTTCTAAAGGAACACCTAAACCAAAACAAGTTGATTCTGACGATGAAAAGCCAAAACCAACATTAGATGAAGATAGTTCATCTGATACCGAAGTTGATAGTCTTTCCAGTGTTTCATCTGAATCAGATGCTTCTGGTGGCGAAGATGATTAAATAATAAAATTTATTTTAAAAAAAATATATAAAAATATATAATAATATAATGAGAATAGATATAATTGAAAACTTTTTTTTTGTTTTATTTTTAGTATCAACCTTGTATATTATTACAGTAAATCCAAATAATTTAATACCATTTATTTTATATTTTTCTTTATTTTACATACCAATTAATTTAATGGTAATATATAAAAATAAAAAAGAATTGACTGGTATAAATCAAAGATTTGAATTAGCTCATAGATTGATGTTCATAGCAATTGGTATTATACCATTATTAAGTCCAATAAGCCAGCCTATTACTAATTTATTAAGATTTCAGTAAATCTAATAAATATTGATTTTAATATTTAATATTTATAATTTATAAATATTAAATGGAAGATAAAATAAAGAATATTTTACAAAAATATTGGAAAATTGATTCATTAAAAGATAAACAAAAAGAATTAATTACTAATTATTTAAATGGGAATGATGTTGTTGGTTTATTGCCGACTGGTTATGGCAAATCATTATGCTATTTATTACCATCATTAATTACTGATAAAGTAATTTTTATTATTTCTCCATTAATTAGTTTAATGGAAGACCAAAAAGAAAAATTAGTTGAAATGAATATTCCAGTAGCTTGTTTACATGGAAATAATATTAATAAAGATAGAGAAATTTTTAGTATTATTGATGGCACTATTAAAATTGTTTATATGAGTCCAGAATATTTGATTAAAGGAGATGGGTTAGAATTAGCTACTTCTTTAATGGAAGAAAATAAATTGGGATATTTAGCAATTGATGAAAGTCATTGTATTAGTGTTTGGGGTCATGATTTCCGTGATGATTATTTGAAAATTAGAAGATTCAGAAAGAATTTTCCTGATATTCCAATTATGGCAGTTACGGCTACAGCAACAAATCAAGTTATTGAAGATATAATTAAAAATCTTAATATGAACAATCCTAAAATAACAATTGCTAATTTTGATAGACCAAATATTTATCTAAAATGTATTGGTGTTAAACAAATTAGCATTGAAGATATAGAACCTTATATTAAAAAATATGAAGGAGAAAAGATTATTATTTATACAAATAGTAGAGAACAAACAAATGAATTATCAAAAGAAATTAATAAAAAATATGGTCCTATATCTAATTATTATCATGCAGGTATGAGTAAAGCATTCAGATATAAAATTCAAAATAAATTTAATAATGCAAATTCTTCGAGTGATAATATAATAGTAGCAACAGTTGCTTTTGGTATGGGTATAGATCAAACAGTTAGATGTGTTATTATTTTTGGTTCTCCAAATAGTATAGAAGAATATTATCAGATGATTGGACGTGCTGGACGTGATGGAGAAGCAGCTGAATCTGTGTTATTATTTCAATATAAAAATGTAGCAATTGGAACAAGTATGATTAAAAAAGGTGGGTTTGATAAAGAATTGGAAAACGCTAAATTAAGATGTTTAAATAAAATGGCAAATTATTTTTATTATCCAGGTTGTCGTCGAAGATATATTTTAGAATATTTCAATCAAGTGCCTAAATTCTTTTGGTGTAATTATTGTGATAATTGTTGTGAGGGTAAATTGGTTGATATGACTGATAAATTTATTGATGTTATATTTAATAAAAAAAAATATAATGAAGTATTTACAGAAGATGAACTTAAAATATTAGGAGAAGAAAATATTAATATTGGTAAAAAAAAATCTATAAAACCATATGAATTAATTAGAATAAATAATAATTATATGGAATTATTATTACCGATGAGAAATTGGAAGAAAATAATAGAAGCAAATAATTATATAAACAGAGGTATTCCAAATAAATATTTAATTAAAATTAAAAAATATTAATTTAATTTATGTATTATATATATATATGGCTATGCCTGTAGATATGGACGTGGATTTAGAACCATATGACCTATTACAACAACAATTAAATATGCTACTGCTTAGAGGCGAACATAATGTAAGATCACATGAAACAGAAGAGATTAGACTGCAACTAGATGAAATTTATCCACCAGTTCCAGCTAATGATCCACTTAGAATCCAATTAGATGCTTTACATCAAAGACTAATTACTAATCAACCAATGAATGTAGATGAAGAATATATACCTCAATTAGTACATCCACTCTTCCCACCTTTTTTACAAGCTCAATTACCAGTACCTGGAGCTGTAATGACACCATTACAAGAACAATTACAAAGATTATCAACGAATTATGCGAATGTTTTACAATATAATTCAAATATTGTTAATTATCAACAACAAAGAAATCGCGAAGGTGTTTTTCAAACCATAGTTACTAACAATAACCTGTTAGATATAGCTATACAAATTAAAGATAGAATTATTGGGTTAGGAGTAAGTCCATTAATTAATAATCAAGTTCTAAATGTTATAAATAATATTAAAAAAATACTTAATAAAGAACGCGCAATATTAATGCGTTTTGATGGATATAATGAAGATGCAGTTTTGGCATTATCTTTTAGTTTATTTCCCCCAGTTGAACCAATTCCACCTATTCTAACTACAACTAATTTGTGGACTTTCATTAGAGATACTTATTTTCGTAATGAATTAGAAAGAATGAATGCTAACCCAAGGGTGTTATCAAATATATTAAATGGATATTTAAGCAGTTCTGTAATTCAAAGTGAAAGTTTTTTTGATGGACATTTAACTCCTAACAATGTAATAACAAGTTTACAATTAGGAAGATATGGTGTGGTTGTTGAGAATATAAATTTTATACCTGCTATACAAATTGTATCACCTTATAAAAACCATGCTTCTGTGTTTGGAACAGCTGCTCCTGCTCCTGCTGGTACTCGTTTAGCAGAAGCATATAATGAAACTCCACTTGGACAAAGAATAGGTATTCCAGGTCCTGGTAATATTCCTTTTGGTGGTTTATTTTTTAATTGCAGGATTGTAGATTTACAACCAAAAAATGCATTTGGTCCTAATACTAATAATTTACCAGCTACATTATTGTCATCACCTAATCCAGCACCTGGTGGTGGTATTTTATTTAATGGTACAAGACGTTTACCAAATGCAACACTGGTAGAAAGATTACATTTTAGTATACATGGTGGACCTAATATTCCAGCTGGAGCTGCTGGCGCTGCTCCAGCAGTTGGAGCTTCTCAATGTCATATTAAATTTCATATAGGACAAAGAATAAATGGACAACCAACAAAATTAAAAACTGCTGTTTTTAAATTTAGTTTAATGAAATTTGTAAATGATGCTAATCAAGAAGTTGATAAAATAATTATAACTGATAATAATAATGATGGTATATTAGGTATAAGTGATAGAATTGCTACAACTATTATAAATAGATATTTTGTACCATTGGCCGGAAGTCATCCTTTACCATTGAATGCAAATGATAGTGCTATTATAATGAATCCAGCAAGTAGAAATGAACATAAATTATATTTACGTAATGCATTTTATCACTTTTTATTAGGAATAGAAAATTTTTTATCAGATGCTAGAAATTCAGATGCTCTTAAACTTGTTGCACCTTTTGACCCAACGCGTATTATGATTTCTTTAAAAAACACTTATCAAGCTGATGTTGATTATAAAAAATATCTTAAATATAAGAATAAATATTTAAAATTAAAGAAATTAATTGACAATATGAAAAAGTCTAATTAATAATAAAAATTGAAAATCTTTGCTCGTCTAATATACGACAAAGTAATTACAATAGTTATAAAACAACCTAAATAGGTTAAGTTTTATAAAAAATTGAAAATATTATATCCTATTAATATTATTATTTTGTATGTCTTCCACTACATATTATATTAATAACCAACCAATTAATATCTATAATTTATACAAATATATGATTAATTTGTATAAATTGGGTATTATTCCTGAATTTAACGTTCATTTTAACAACGATTTAACAGAAATAATCTTTCTTACTGAATATAATAATACCAAATGGGGTATTAATGGCACTTCTATAATTATGTATAATATAAATACCAACAAATGGAGAGCTTGTATTAATACTCTTACAAAAGAAGAACTATATATTAAATATCCTCATTTATATGAAAAAAACCTATTTGTTGAAAATACATTAATTATTGAAGAATATATTACTTTTGAAAGTTATAATATTGATGATATTTTAGAACCTGCTTTAAACCCATTTGATATTAAATATCTAAATGTAAATAATTATAATAATAATAATTTGCGAAATTTATATAGCATAAATAATCAACAGATTCATAATATGTATTTTAATTGTTATCATGGGTTTATTAATAATGTTATTATAAAAGAATTTAACCTTGATAATAGTAATAATTATGGTCCTGGTTGGTCCAATTTTTATAATCTTGGCTATTCTTATTTAACTTATAATAATTTGATAAATGACTATATATATTAATTTAAAGAAATTAATTAGTTTGATTTAAAGTTTTATTATCTTAAATAGTATAAGAAAGAAAAAAGTCCCTTCAAGGGAATATGCCAGGTTGGCCGAGTGGTTAAGGCGGTGGATTTAAGCCCCACTGGACGTAGTCCGCGTAGGTTCAATTCCTGCACCTGGTATAATGCCGAAAGGCGATTATCAAAAGCAATTTTGATAACAGAATAATAAAAAATAAACTTAAAAAATAAATGCGAATATTGTTCCCTAATTAAATTTATTTAATTCAGAGGAAAACCTGCTCCGTAAGTGTTAAAGGTTGCATACTAGCCTTCCAAGCTAGGGGACCGGGATCGATACCCGGGCGGAGTATTCTGATGCGAATGCATCATTATATTCGCTTATGCGAATTATTTAAAAAAATTGATTTAGAAACATATTGAAAATATAACCATATATTATAAGCCACATTAGCTCAGTCGGTTAGAGCGCCGTACTTATAATGCGGAGGTCATGGGTTCGATCCCCATATGTGGTATTTTTGGCCTTAATTGGCTATTGTCTACTAACAGCAAATCTAAAATCAATTTTAATGACTAACAGTAGATAGCACCTTATCCTACTAACAGCAAATTAAAACAATATGGTTTATAAATATAGTAGGTAGCAATTACAAATATCTTCTAACAGCATTTAATAAAAGCAATAAATTCATTCACTAGTCTAGGCTAGTGAACACCCAGAGAAGATAGCAAAAAAGACATCATCGTATGTTTTTGCCCCATTAGCGCAATTGGATAGCGCGTTCGCCTTCTAAGCGAAAGGTTGCGGGTTCGAGTCCCGCATGGGGTATTTGGGTGTAAACCCATTATTGCTCTCACGAGCATGCCAGGTTGGCCGAGTGGTTAAGGCGGTGGATTTAAGCCCCACTGGACGTAGTCCGCGTAGGTTCAATTCCTGCACCTGGTATAAAAAATTGTCCCTATTATTATGCAACTAATATTAAGGGAAACCTGCCTCATTAACTCAGTTGGTTAGAGTGCTGTGCTTATAACGCAGAAGTCGTGGGTTCGATCCCCACATGAGGTATTATGACATTATTCATTTAATAATATATAAAACAAATATTATATAATATTTGTTTTATTTTTTTTATAAATTAATATAATTATGATTCAATCATTTAGTTTACAGGGTAAACGTGATTCTAATGAGGACCAGCATGTTGGTGTTATTAATTTAAGTAATACAGATAAAACTATTAATCCAGTTAATTTTGTAGCAGTATTCGATGGTCATGGGGGTAAATTAGTATCTAAATATTTAAAAACAAATATGGCAAAATATATATTAAAAAAAACAGATATTAATATCTATGACCAAAAATCATCAATAACATCTAGATTTTTTAGTAAGTTATTTGATAAAATTCAAGATGATTTAATAAAAGACCATCCAGGTGCATCTAAAAGATGTGGTTCGACAGCATTATGCGGAGTTATATATAAAAATGATAAAAATATAAACCATATATGGATTGCTAATGTTGGAGATTCAAGAGCTGTATTATGTAATCACTTAGGAAAACCAGTTCAATTATCGAGAGACCACAAACCACATCATCCACCTGAAAAAAAACGTATTGAAACGATGGGAGGTAAAATTAAATTTGATGGTGTAGATTGGAGAGTAGGTGATTTATCATTATCTCGTGCAATTGGTGATTTAGATAATACACCATATGTAACTCATAAACCGGAAGTATTTAGATATAGATTAAATAAAAAAGATAAATATATTATATTCGCATGTGATGGATTATGGGATGTAGTTAGCAATGATGATGCTATTAATTTTGTTAATTATCTTTTAGATAAAAAGTATATAGGCAATATATCTAAAAAATTAGCTGAATATGCTATTCAAAAAGGTTCATATGATAATGTAACTGTTAGTATATTATTTTTATAATATGAATTACGGTTAAACATCAGTTTCTTTATAATTATAATCAATATAATCATCATATTTTAATTCTTCAAATTCTTCAAATTCTTTTAATTCTTTTTTAATACTTCTTGTTTTACCCCAACTTATATTATCCATACTTAATAATGAATATACATATTGAGATAATGTCACAATAAATCCAAATATTAAGAAAAATATATATGATAAATAAAAATACATTGCATCTTTAAAATACATTCTCTTTATAAATACAGGTATTAATAAACCAAAACTTAAAGGTATTATCATCATAATTGATAAATATAATGTTAATAATGTTGGATTTGATATTATATTTATAAAAAATAACACAGTTGCTACGAAAATAAATGGTGTCATAGCAAATGTTATTACATTAATAAATGATGCTATTCTCTCAAATATATTTATATTCGGAGAAAATAGCAATAATATGTCATTTGTTGTAGCACCTAAAGTCCATCTTCTTCTCTGTGATAAAAATACACGGATTGATTTTGGAACATTAGTATAACATATTGCAGACAAATTTTGTACTGTTCTAACATTTGGATACATTGAATGCATAATACATACATGATTTCTATCCTCACTTGCTGTTCCCCTTATATGAGTTAAAATGTTATCATCTTCTTTAGGACAATAATTAAATTTTTCTAATATTTCTTCACTACAATTTTCCTCACAAACTTTTAATATTTGAATACATCCAGATAAACAATTAACTTTATGTGTTAAATTAGATTGTGCTTGACGATTTAAACATTGGGCGTACATATATTCTGAATATTGATATAAATTAAAAGGATTGAAGATAGATGAATTATTAAAATTTAAATCAACATAACCAACACAACCAACATTTTTTTCATTACTTTCAATCCCTTTTATTAATTCATAAGTGCAGTTATAATCAAATATAGTATCGGCATCAATATTAATGATATAATCTATTTCATTATTAAAATAATCCTTAAAAATTAAATTCATAGATTTTGTAAAAACTTTTGATATGTATTTATTACCAATATTAATATTATAATTATAACATAATCTTCTAATTAAAACTAATGAATCTCTTTTACCATAATTTTTTTCTTTTATCATCAAAATATAATCAATATCATTAAATTTTCCTATATATAAATCAATATTATTAATTTCATTTTCTCTTGTAATATAAGAATGTTTTATAGGTTCATTTTTATTATTTAATATACTTAATAAAATATTATCAGTTGATATATTATTATCTTTTCCTATAACTTTGCCATCACAAATTATAACTATGGCTCTTTTATCATTTTTACCTGTTTTTTGTAGTGATAAAGATGTTAGTGTATTTAATAATTCTAATTCTGATTCATTATAACAAGGAACTACATATAAATATTTTTTACAAATATAATCTCTTTTAATATCATACTCAATATTATTTTTACATAGATTAGTTATTAATATTAAAATACTACTAAAAGAATATATAAAAGTTGGCAGAGATAAAAAAATAATAAAAATATACCATTTATCTCTAAAGATTAATAAGTTTGATATTAATACTGTATTAATAAAAGCCATTATGAATAATATCAACCATTTTTGTTGTTTTAATGTCATTAATTAATATAAAATGATTACCTTTATATTAATTAACATTAATTAACTAAATTTAATGGAATCCATTTATTAAAATCTTTATTAAAAATACATAAACATTTTGCTTTATCTTTAATATTCTCACGACAATAAGTTGATACCTTATAATTAGGAATATGAGCTATTCCAATCTTATTACTATCTATAGTATTTTCATACAAATTAAAGACATCAGTTATATCTGTTGGTTCAATTAATAAAATCTTTTTAATTCCATTTGTTTCATAAGAATAAGTTCTTTCCAAAAGAAAATTTTTAATTTCATGTATCATATTATAACTATCATTTGAAACAATTTTATTATTTAATTGCAATGTTTGTTGTTTTTCAACAACAGATTTTTCATTAAAAATATATGAAACGCCTGATTTAAATGGATAAAATACTAATCCAGTAATTTCAAGTTCACATGATGGTATAATTTTTTTAACAATTTCTTCTAGCATGTTATATTTATACAAAGTATTTATTTTTAACTTAAAATTAGCACAATAATCTTTATGAAATTGATTTGCAATAATAGAATCAAGATAAATCATTTTTTCATTCATATCCATATCACAAATATTATTTCCCATTAGATAATAACAATCTTTAACTAACATAATATCTCTAATCAATTTAACATCAAAAAGAGAACCCATAAAAATAGAAGTGGATGCGAACATTTTAATTCTAAACATATATACTTTTTTAATATCAATTGATTTTTTATTATATGATAAATTTTTTTTGTCAATTGCTATACAATATGATGATTCTTTATTTTTTTGAATATTATCTTTAAACTTATAAAAAAGCAAAAAATAATTAAATCCTTTGAAATTTGGTGAAACATAATGTTCATTTGTTTTAAGATAATTTAATTGCTGAATATTTTCTAACATATTATATCTATATTTTGAAAGCTCAATTATACTAAAAATATAATCAATGATCTTAGTCTTCAAATCAAGATCATTAATTATAAATGCATCGCTATTTCCGAATTTAACCATTAATATTAATAAAACTTTATTTTTATATAAATTTATCAATTTTTATTTATGAGTTATATTATATGAATAGTTATTTAATAATTTTAGTATTTATTGTATTAGCAATTATTATTTTTTTAATTAACTACGAACCATTCTTCAATTCAAACTATGATATATTATTAGATGAACCAAATGAAACAATAAAAACAATAAATATTATTAAACATAAGGGTAGTACTGTTATTCCATTAAATATTTTTATAACATGGAATACAAAAGAACTAAGTCCATCTATTGAAAAAGCAATTAATACAATTATTTTTAATAATTCAGAATTCAATTTATATATTTATGACGATGAAGACTGTAGAAATTTTTTGAAAAAATATTTTATACCTGATGTAGTTAATGCATTTGATAGTTTAATTCCTGGTGCATATAAAGCTGATTTATGGAGATATTGTGTATTATATTATTATGGTGGGATTTATCAAGATATTAAATATTATCCAGTTGGAAAATTTAAATATATTAATTTAACAGATAAAGAATATTTTGTTAGAGATAGAGATTTGGGTGGTGGAGGAGTATATAATGGTTTATTAGTATGTAAACCAAATAATACAGTATTATATAAATGTATTAACAGAATAATAATTCATGTTAAAAGAAAATTCTATGGTTCATCGCCATTAGAACCAACAGGACCTCTTTTAATGAAAAAATTTGTATCAAAAAATGATATGAAAGATTGTTTAAAATTTACAGTTGAAAATGGAATTGATTATATATTAAAAGATAATAATAAAATATTACAAAGTATTAAAGAATATAGAAATGAACAAAATAAAGGAAATCATTATAATAAATTATATTTCGAAAAAAAAATTTATAAATAATAGTATATGAATTATTATATTATATTTATAATTATTTTTATTGTATTAACATTATTATTATATTTATTAAACATAATTCTTCATAATGAAAAATTTGAAAATACTGATAATAATATATTATTAAAATATCCTGATGAAACTATTCAAACAATAAATGTTGTAAAAGATAAAGGTAATACAGTAATTCCATTAAATATATTTATTACATGGAATACTAAAGAATTACCGCCTTATATGAAGCAATCTATTGATATGGTAATTTCTAAAAATTCAGAATTCAATTTATATATTTATGATGATGAAGACTGTAGAAATTTTTTGAAAAAATATTTTATTCCTGATGTAGTTAATGCATTTGATAGTTTAATTCCTGGTGCATATAAAGCAGATTTATGGAGATATTGTATATTATATTATTATGGCGGGATTTATCAAGATATTAAATATTATCCAGTTGGAAAATTTAAATACATTAATTTAACAGATAAAGAATATTTTGTTAGAGATATTAAATTAAGCGGTGGTGGTATATATAATGCATTAATGATATGTAAACCCAGAAATCATATTTTATATAAATGCATAAAACAAATCATAGAAAATGTTAAAAATAAATTCTATGGTTCATCATCATTAGAACCAACTGGTCCTCTTTTAATGAAAAGATTTTTTACTGAGGAAGAAATAAATAATTTAGAATTATATAATAAAAATATATTTATAAATGGTATTTTTAAAGATAATATTAAACTATTTGGTTTTTATAAAAAATATAGAGAAGAACAAAGTAAATCAATTAAACCACATTATTCATCTCTTTATAAACAAAAAAATATATATACATGATAATTAAATCATGTGTTATGTGTTATTGCCAAAGTTTAGCTGAACCTATGGTTTTCTTTGGAACTGTGCGGTACCAAAAGGTAATTCATTATAAGCCGAATATTTATAAGATAAATCTTCACTTAAATTATTTATTTCTAAATTTTTATCTATTAAAGATAATTCTGGTTTATATAAATTACTTGTTATAGTTTGTTCAATTGGTTTACCAGTTATATTTTTAATCTGTTCTTCTGATACATGATTAATTACTTTTGCAGTAGTTTTATTAAAAATATCAGCTAAAGTGCTATTACTTAATTCATCTTTTGAAATACTTTTAATATCTATATCAGTTAAATAGTCTCCTGAATTTTTAGGATTTTGAAAATTTAAATATACATTTACTACATTTTCATAATCAACATCATTTTTTGCAGTTTTTTTTTTCATAGCATTTTCTACTCCTTTATCTCTAATAAAATTAACATCTTTAAATGGAGCATCTTTTTCAATAGGACCATCCTTAATACTAGGTGGTATAATACTAATATTTTCTAATGGGAAATTATTATAACTATCATCTTTATTTATAATTAAATCTTTTTTATTTTCAAGATCTGTTTTAAATATAGGAGCAGTTAATATTATATCTGAATCTCTTCTTTCACTTTTAAAGTTTTCATTTGAAATACTTTTAATAACAATTAATATTATACATCCAATAATTACAACAATTGGTATTAATATATCAGTTTTCATTATTATAATAATAGATAATTATTATAATATTTTTATAATAATAATAATTATTTCTTACATATTATACAATTAAATATTGATGTCATACATGATTTTACACGTGGTTGCATCATTACTAATTCAACCATACTATGTGTCATGAGCCTAAAATCTTCTTTACATTCTTCTGGAATTACGTCAAAATGATTTAATAAATACATTATAGTTTCTTCTAATACTTCACTTAATTCATTATACTTTAAATTAAATTTTTTTAAATTATTAGTGCAATAAACTACCATGATAATTATATCTGGTATATCATTTTTATCTATTTTACCATCCTTCATAACTGATTTTAATTTTGCCTCAACTATCTTGAGAAAAACAGGATCATCTACTAACTTTTGAGCTGCTATATGAAGACTATCGGACATTGTATATATTATATAATATAAAAATAAAAATAAAAATTGACAATTTATTTTTTAAAAATATATCTATATATTTTAATGGAAAAGTATATAAATAATATTAATAAATCAGATGATGTTTTTAAAACTGTTCAAGAATTATCTATTGATGAATTAGAAAAAATACTTGTTTATGCAAGTGATAAATACTATAATGAAGAACCAGTTATATCAGATGCTATTTTTGATATGATGAGAGAATTCCTTCAGCTTAAATCTCCTAATAGTAAAGTATTAAAGCAAATTGGAGCTCCTCCTACTAAAAGCAAAGATAAAGTTAAATTACCTTATTATTTAGGTAGTATGGATAAAATTAAACCTCCATCTAATAAGCTGGAAAGTTGGTGTTCAAAATTTGAACCTCCATATGTATTAACTGAAAAGTTAGATGGTGTTTCAGCCTTACTTTTATATAAACAAAATGAGATAAAATTATTTACAAGAGGAACTGCAACTCATGGCATGGATATTAGTTCATTATTGCGTTATATAAAGGATTTACCTTCTTATGATGATATTAATAAATATTTAAAGAAAAATAAAATGGGTGATTTTATTGCATTCCGTGGTGAATTAATTATTAGTAAAAATAAATTTGCTAAAAAGTGGGAAGATTCAATGAAGAATGCTCGTAATGCAGTAGCTGGATTAGTTAATAGTAAAACTATTAATCCAGAACTAGCACGAGATACATCATTAGTTTTATATCAAGTTATTGATCCTGTATATAATATATTAGACCAATTAAAAGTAATTAATGAAATGGGATTTAAAACTGTTCATAAGAAAGTTGTAGAAAGCATGACATTCCCTCAGTTATCAAAATATTTATTAAAAAGAAGAACTAATTCAAAATATATAATTGATGGTATAATTGTAACTAATAATGATGTTCATCCTATAAACAAAGATGGAAACCCAGAATATGCATGGGCTTTTAAGGATGTATTAGAAGACCAAAAAGCAATATCAAAAGTTATTAATATTGAATGGAATACTACAAAGGATGGTTATATTGTTCCAACTATTATTATTGAACCTGTAGATGTTGGTGGAGTTACTATTCAAAGAATTACTGGAAATAATGCTAAATTTATTGGTGATAATAAAATAGGTATTGGGGCAGAAGTTGAAATTATTCGTAGTAATGATGTTATTCCTAAAATAGAAAAGATTATTAAAACAGCCAAAGTTGTTTATCCAGAAGGAGAATGGAATGAAAGTGGAGTTCATCTAAAAAGCAAAGAAATGGATTCAGATGATATTAATATAAAAAATATTTATTATTTCTTTTCAACAATTAACACAATGGGATTAGGTGAAAAAATTGTAGAAAAATTATATAATGCTGGTTATACAACTATTTTAGATTTTTTGAAACTAAAGGTAGATGATATAGAAGATTTGGAAGGATTTAAAAAGAAATCAGCTGAAAACATTATTAGTTCTATTAAAAAAGCAACTACTAATATTCCATTGTATCTTTTAATGAAAGCATCTAATAAATTAGGACGTGGTATGGGCGCAGAAAGATCAAAAGATGTATTAGAAAAATATCCCAATATAATGACTGATTATAAAAAATACAATCAGACAGAATTTATTAATATGTTAAGAATTATTGATGGATGGGAAGAAAAAACTAGCACTGTATTTGCTCAAAATTTTAAACATTTTGTTGATTTTTATGAGAGTATTAAAAAATATATAACAGTTGATACCAATTATAAATCTGAAGAAAAAAAAAGTGGTAAATTAAGTGGTATGAAAATTGTAATGAGTGGATTTAGAGATAAAAAGTTAGAAGATTTTATTACATCTAATGGCGGAGAAATATCATCAGGTGTAAGTAAAAATACAAGCATATTAATTATAAAAGATATTAGTGTAATTAATACAGGTAAAGCAGTTAGGGCAAAAGAATTAGGAGTAAAAATTCATACAATTGAAAGTTTTATAACTGAGTATAAAATTTAGAAATTATGCACCATGTAAAATAATTGGTGTTGAATATATATACATTATTAAAACAAGAACAAATAATATACTAACTAATACAAATATATTTTGATCCATTATTAATAGATTAGAAATTAATCTAAATTTATTTAAAAATATTGATATTTATATAGATTATAATTATTTAGGAATATAAAATTAATACATTTAATGAGTCATAAGAACATCAAACTACCTTTGGTTGAAAAATATAGACCTAAAAATTTTAATGATTTATTATTTGATGAATTTATTAGAGAAAAAATAAAAAATATAATAAAAAGTGGACAGATTCCTAATATGATTATAACAGGTGAACCTAGTACTGGTAAAACATCAACTGTTTTATATTTAGCAAAAAAAATATATAAAGATGATTATTCCCAGCATGTATTGGAACTAAATGCATCTGACGATAGAGGTTTGGCAATGATTAGAGAAACAATATTACCATTTTGTAAGAAAAAAACATCTAACTATAAAATAGTTATATTAGATGAAGCAGATAGTATAACACCAAAAGCACAAAATCTTTTAAATAATATAATAGCTGAATTTAAAGAAACAACTAGATTTGTGTTCATTTGTAATGAAGGATTTAAAATAGGAGAATCTATTCAATCTAGATGTATGATTATATATTTTCCTAGAATTTCAAAGAAAAATCTTAAAAATAAAATAAAAGAAATTTGTATTAATGAAAATATTGAATATAATGATGAAGGTATAAAAGAATTATTATTTTGTTCTAATTTTGATATTAGACAATGTATTAATAATTTAGAATGTATTTTATATACTTATAAAATATTAAATAAAGAAAATGTTAATAATATAATTGATATACCAAAAATATATTTGTTAAAAGAAATAATTAAAAATTGTTATGCGAAAAATTTAAAAGAAGTATTAAGGATAACAAAAGAACTATATGATTCTGGATATAGTGCAAATGATATTATATTAACATTTATGAAATATATAGAAAACAAGGATGATGAAGATGACTTTATTATAACTTGTTATGTTGAAGTTTATAAAATTTTGAGCCAAAGTTTTATTAAAATAAATTTAATTGATAACATGGTTCAATTATCATCATGTATGGTATCTATTTATAATGTTATTCAAAATAATTAATTTATGATATATATTATATGAAATTTTGTGTTATAATAACAACTATAAATAAACCAACAGATACAATTATAAAACATATAGATAATAAAAAATATGATTTAATAATAGTAGGAGATAAAAAAACACCTAATGATTATTATAATTTAGATTGTATTTATCTTGATATTAACAAACAAAAAGAATTATTTCCAGAATTAGCAGATATAATTCCTTATAATCATTACAGTCGCAAAAATCTAGGATACTTATATGCAATTATTAATAATTATGATTTGATTTATGAAACTGATGATGATAATGTTCCATATGATAATTTTGATAATGTATTAAATGAATTAGATTATAATGATATGATAAATTGCAATAATAAATGGATTAATGTATTCAAGTATTTTACAAATAATTCTCATATATGGCCTCGTGGCTATCCATTAAGTTTAATTAAATGCGAACAAGAATTGTATATAGAAAAAACAGAATTTAAACCATCTATTATAAATGGTTTAGTAGAAAATGATCCAGATGTTGATGCTTTATTTAGATTAATATCAAAAGATAATATTAAATGGGAAAAAGATAAAAAAGTGTTAATATCAAATAAAACGATGGCTGTATTTAATACTCAAAATACATTTTGGCTAAATAAAAACATATTTATATGTTTATTAATACCATCAACAGTTTCATTTAGATATTGTGATATATTAAAGGGCATAATTGCAAATATAGTATTGAAATATTCAAATAATTATTTAATGATAACTTCTCCAAATGTAATTCAATATAGAAATGAACATAATTTAATGAGTGATTTTAAAAGTGAAGTTGAAATGTATATAAATAATGAAAATATATTAAATTTTATTGAGGATGGTATTAATGAAGGTGATAATATAAAAACAATAATATCAAAAATATATGATAATTTATTAAAAAATAATGTAATTTCTAAATTGGATATAGATATATTAAATATATGGCTCAATAATTTTTAATTAATAAAATTATATTGTATATTATATAATGAATTATATAATTTTATTAATAATTTTATTAATATGCATGTTTTGTTTATTATTAATTGTAAATAAATTTAAATTTAAATTTGAAAAATTAGAAACATCATCTAATAAAAAAACACAAAAATTTAAAAATGTATTATTATTAGTTGTATTTAATTATGCTGATTGTGTTAAAAACAAAAATTTTATAAAAAAAATATATGAAAAACATTTCAAAAAAATGATATTTTATTCAGATATTCCAGAAAATAACACTATAGAAACTGACCCAGAAGTTAATTATATTTCAATTACTAGAGGTTATTATACACAAAATATATTTAAAGAGTTTTATAATAAATACAAGACGCTTATTGATGATAGTGATGGAATAATGTATACAATGGACGATAATATTATTAATGTAAATGAATTAGATAATTATCCCACAGATAAAATAATATATCCTTTTAAGAAAGATGTATATTATACTATTACAGATGAACCAAATAAACTAACTAAAGATTGGGGTAGATGGGATATAAATAGTATGAAAAAAATAATAGATTCTGAAGAAAATAAATTATTTAATGTTGAAAGATTTACATGGGCTTGGTCTGATTGGTTTTATTTACCTAAAAAATATATTAATGATAAAATATTTGATTTATTTGAATTCTTTGGTAAAAAAGAAATATTTTTAGAAATAGCAATTCCTACAATTATTAGATATTTTAATCAAGATTGTTCTGATTATATAGAACCAAAAAATATATATTTATGGGGTGATAGACATATAGTTGAAGATAAAGATAATGTATATAAATTATTTAAAGAAGATAAATATTTAATGGTTCACCCTATTAAATTTAATAGTAATCCAAATTCACTAATTTGGTTAGATGATATTTTAAATAATTAATATTATATATAATGAAAATTATTTTAGTAACTGGTGGTTCTGGTTTAGTAGGTAATGCAATAAATACTATTATTAATAATATTATTAACCAAGATGAATGGCATTTTATTAGTTCTAAAGATTGTGATTTAACTGATTTTACTCAAACTTTTAATATATTTAATAAAATAAAACCAACCCATGTAATTCATTTAGCAGCTATGGTTGGTGGATTATATAAAAATCAATCAAATAATTTAGAATTTTTTCGTAAAAACATGTCAATTAATGATAATGTATTAAAATGTTGTTATGAATTTAATGTAATTAAATGTATTTCATGTTTATCTACTTGTATTTTTCCAGATAAAACATCATATCCAATAGATGAAACTATGATACATAATGGTCCACCTCATGTGTCAAATTTTGGATATTCTTATGCTAAAAGAATGATAGATGTATTAAATAAAGGATATTATTCACAAAATAAAGAATGTATTTTCACAAGTATAATTCCAACAAATATATATGGACCATATGATAATTTTCATTTAGAAGATAGTCATGTAATACCTGGTTTAATACATAAATTATATTTAGCTAAAATAAACAATCAAGAAGAATTTATATGTAGTGGTTCAGGGAAACCATTAAGACAGTTCATTTATTCTGAAGATTTAGCTAAACTAATTATATGGGCTCTTAATAATTATAATAGCATTGAACCAATTATATTTTCAGTTGATGAAAGTGATGAAATATCAATAAAAGATTTAGTATATTTAATAGCAAATAAAATAGGATACAATGGAAAAATTATATTTGATATATCTAAAAGTGATGGTCAATATAAAAAAACAGCATCAAATAAAAAATTAAAAGAATATTTACCAAATTATAAATTTATATCATTAGAAGAAGGTATAGAAAAATCAGTTATTTGGTTTATTAATAATTTTAATAATATTAGAAAATAAGTTTAAGTTTTTTTTATTTATATTTTTTAATATAAATGAAAATTGCATTTATTACTGGAATAACTGGACAAGATGGTAGTTATTTAGCTGAACTATTATTAGAAAAAAACTATTTAGTATATGGAATGCTCCGTAGAATGAGTACAATTAATACAACACGTATAGATCATATTTTAAATAAAATTCAATTAAGATATGGTGATGTATCTGATACTAGTAATATAGTTGGTATTTTATCTGAAATTAAAAATAAATATTCAAATATGGAAAGATTAGAAATATATAATTTAGCAGCGCAAAGTCATGTTAAAATTAGTTTTGAAATGCCTGAATTTACAGCTAATACAGATGCTTTAGGTGTATTAAGAATATTAGAAGCAATTAGAATATGTGATTTAGTTAATATAACAAGATTCTATCAAGCTGGAACAAGTGAAATGTATGGATTTATTCAATCTAAACCACAAAATGAAAAAACTCCATTTTATCCACGTAGTCCATATGGAGTTGCTAAATTATTTGGTTATTGGATAACTAAAAATTATAGAGAAGCTTATAATATGTATGCATGTACTGGAATTTTATTTAACCATGAAAGTCCAAGACGTGGTGAAAACTTTGTTACTAGAAAAATAACAATTGGATTAGGAAAAATACTAAGAGGTGAAATGGATTATATAACTTTAGGTAATTTAAACTCATTAAGAGATTGGGGACATGCTAGAGATTATGTAAGAGCAATGTGGTTAATGCTTCAACAAGATAATCCAGATGATTATGTTATAGCAACAGGGGAAGAACATTCTGTTAGAGAATTTGTTGAAAAAACATTTGAAAAAAAAGGATTTAACATTGAATGGAAGGGAGAAGGTATTGATGAAATAGGTATTGATAAAAATACTCAAAAAATTTTAGTCAGAATAAATTCAAAATATTTTCGTCCAAGTGAAGTAGATGAATTATTAGGAGATGCTACTGAAGCAAAAAATAAATTAGGTTGGAAAATAGAAACTAATTTTGAAGCTTTAATAGACGAAATGATAAATCATGATTGTAATTGAGTTTGGTAAAAACTCAAAACTATTAATATTCAAAATGAATCGCGCATAACATAATTAATCATAATATAGTTTTACTTTGAATCTCTTAAAAATATGTTCAATGTTTTTTGTTATATTATTATTTTTAAGATATTTAAGTATCTGAACTATATTACTATTATTAATATTATTATTATTATTTAAATACATTACCAAACCTTTACTAATATTACTTTTAAACAAAACACGCTTTTTAATTAATGTATCAATTAAATTAATACCATCTGTTATATTATTATTATAAAATTCAATAACATACATGCAAAATAAATTTTTATTATTTATATTAGTGCATTCAGTATTAATAAATTCAATAATTTCATCAATCGATTTAATAAATTCATACTCATCTAAAATATTTAATACTGATGTATTTATATCATTTAATTGATTATCATCATTATATTCTTCAAATACATCATTTTCATCGTTTTTTTTTATATCAATCAAACTTTCAATTAATATTTTTTCTCTATTCATATTTTCGTCATTGCATTTATTTGCAATATTTAGAATGTCTCTCTTGTAATTATCAATATTTAATCCAGTAAACCAATTATATATATCAATATATTTTGTTTTATCTTGATATAAGATAATTTTTTTAGATATAAATTCAATTATGTTTTCATTAAAAAATGCATGTTTAACTAATAGTTTTATTATTGAATAACATGCACTTCGTTCAGTCTCTTCATTGCTATTTAGAGTTTGTTTTATAAGATTTACAAATTCCTCTGGAAAAAGGTTCAATCTCTTCTTTTCAATAATAAAAATCTTCATAGCAAATTTAATATAATTTTCTGCGAATTTAATATCTTTAATAATTTTATTAAATATTTCAATCATAATTACATTATATTTTTCTTCAGTATCAACTAAAATATTTGATAAATACTCACCAATCAATTCATTTATATTATTGTCTGAAATTTTATTCATTATCATTATTATTTTATTTTCATTCAAGTCTTTCTTTGCTTGAACTTTATTTGTTTTAATAGCACTAACCTGTTTCTTAGAACACTTAATCACTTTAATATTAGATTTTGAAAAACTATCTAAAATACTACTTATAATGTTTTCGCTTAAAAATACACATTTGGTATCATTTTTAAGTTTGTATAGGTCTACTGAGTTCATCTTATCTTAAATTAAGAAAATAATCTTTATATACATTTTAATAATATTAAATATATATTTTATATGTTTATTATATAAATGGAACCAACTATAGATGAAATGCAAAAATTTGAGAATATTTTTATAAAATATTTACCAAATTTTCCTTATAAATTAGAGCCAATTTATATATATAATTGGTTAATATTAGGAAATTTAGAAGATGCATTAAACTTACCAAATATAATGAAGATAGATGGAATTTTATCTGTATTTAATGAAGGTGATAATTTTAAAGATATTTTTTCTAAAAAAGATTGGTTAGTAATAGATATATTAGATAGTAAAGACCAAAATATAGAACAACATTTTGATAAAGCATTTGAATTTCTTGATAGTATGGAGAAACAAAATAAAACATGTATAATTCATTGTCATGCTGGAATAAATAGAAGTGCAACAATTGCTCTTGCATATTTTATTAAAAAAAAGGGAATAAATTTATTTGAAGCATATGAATATTTATCTTTAATGAGACCTGGTATTATTTACAATATAGGTTTTAGAAAACAATTAATATCATGGGCAAAAAAAAATAATTTACTAGATTTAGAATATAATTAGTTTAAAACTAATCGTTTTAACTAATAGTTTTAACTAATATTTTCAATTGTTCTATATCACTTATACGGTCATCACTGCTTCTATTTCTATAAAAAATATAATCATTAGATTTAATAAAAATTATTTGTTCATCTGTTGTTTTAAATTTATAAAGAATTCCAAAATAATTATCAAAATATTTTATTTTTACATTTTTAAAATAATCATTAATAAATATACCAATAGATACATCATCTATTATATCCATTCTTAATTTATTTTTAAATTTTAATATATTATCTACCATTTTTTGTGATAATATAATAGCTGTTCCTCCAGCATATTCCATATTTAAATATTTATTATCTATATTTCCATAATATTCATTTATTTTATTTAATTTTACTTTTATTCCCCCACCATAATCAACATTTTCTTCCATTAATTTTGGAGTTAATTTATTAAAATTAATTAATGTGCTTATATTACTTCTAACAATGTAATCATAATCATAATTTTTTCTAATATATTGTAATGATTTTATTGTTTTGTCTAAAATGCAAGGAATATAACATTCACTTCCTTTAATATAAAGAATATCATCTTTTAATAATATATTTTCATCTAAATTTTTATCATATTTATAATAAATTGTAGTAACATTATTAAATTTTTTATAATAATTACTTGTTATTTTATACATTTCATTATAATAATATAAATTGTCAGAATAAAGGACCAAATTTATTATTTTTAATTCATTATTATTAAAATGTTCTTGTTTATTATAAATAATTAAACCTATAACTAAAATAAATATAATAATAATTAAAATTATCATTATATTTATTTATATAATTTTATTTATATATAGTAACCAAATAGCATATACATATACTATAAAAAGCAACAAGTAAAATAAAGACTTGTAAATAATATATTTTTTATTAGACACATATTTACATGATTTTATATATTCTGATAATGTTAAATAATTTAAATCATATTTAATTAAAAATGTTGCATCTGTTTCAGTTTCTTTTAAATATGCACTTTCATCATTAAAATATAAATTATGAGCATTAGAATATCCATTTATATATAAATTATTATTATTATCAACATATAAATTTGAAACTAAAATACTAGGATAATAATATGATTCATCATTTGATCTATCAGTTGTATATAACCATTTAGTCCATTCAATTTCTCCAATACTATTAATTTTAATTAAATATGCATTATTATTTTCTGATAAATTAGAATATCGAACGTCATCAATTGTTAAATTTATTGATTGTGTAGAACCACTCATATATAAATTATTTCTATTATCAGTTATTATCGAATAAGATTCAACTTCTTGGTCTCCTTCTATCCATTTAAACCACTCAACCATAGGTTGTTCAACCATAGGTTGTTCAACCATAGGTTGTTCAACCATAGGTTGTTCAACCATAGGTTGTTCAACCATAGGTTGTTCAACTGTTTTTAATGTGCTATTAACTTTAATTATAAATGATGTATATAATTCATTATTATTCATTCTAGTATATCCAGTATCATTTATAGATATTGTTTTTGAATTTGATACACCACATAAATATATATAATTAAATTTATCACATGCTAATGATGATATAAAATCTTGATTATCACCTGATATCCATAAACACCACTTATCATTACCAGCACTATCTAATTTAATTAAATAAACTGATTGATTATTATTATCTCTTTTATATTCATTATTATTTACTTTAATTGAACTTGAACTTGAATTACCAGATATATAAATATTATTTTCAGAATCAAGGACTATAGAATAAGAATCATCAAATTTTGGCCCATCAATCCATTTAAACCATACTAAACTCCCATCTACATTCATTTTAATTAAAAAACCAGCAGCTCCAGTAGTTGTTGATTTAGTTGTTTGTCCATTGATAGAAATTGAATTTGATACACCGACAATATAAATATTATTTGTTGTATCTATAACTGAAGAATATCCATAATCTGAATTTGCACCATCTAACCATTTAAACCATACTACATTACCACTTTGATTAAATTTAATAATAAATCCACCATTGGTTGTATTATTTTTATTATAAGACACACCTTTGATAATAACTTGATCTGAATTTGAATATCCAACTAGATATATATTATTATTACTATCAATTGAAAGTGATGTTCCAGATTCTGACAAAGCTCCATCTATCCAATGAAACCATACTGGATTTCCATATAAATCTAATTTTAAAATATATCCCGCATCAGAATCAGAATTTCTAGAATATGTTTTATCTCCAATATTTATTATTTTCGAATCTGAATATCCAGATATAAATATATTATTTAAATTATCTTTTACAAATGTATTAGTAAATGTATTATTATCTCCGTCTAGCAATGTATACCATGAATAATTTGACATATAATATATATAGGAAAATAATAAATTTTTATATTATACAATATTTTAATATATCTTCAAAAGTTTCCACTAATTCTACCTTAAATGATTCGTCCTCAGGTGATATTTCTTCATTTCTTAATATATTCAAATCATCTAAATTTTCTTTTGGAATTAATGCAAGTTTTATACCAGCTGACTTTGCACCAGATAATTTAGCATGAACTCCACCTATTATTTTAACATTTCTACATAAATCAATTTCACCTGTCATTGCTATTTCATTATTTATTTTCTTACCACTTAAAACTGAATAAATAGCAAGAGTCATTGCAGCACCAGCTGATGGACCATCCTTCTTTGTGGCAGCCTCTGGTGTATGAACTAATAAACCAAAGTTCTTTTTATTTGATGCATCATCCAATATTTTCTGTCTTTCTTCTTCTGATAGCATATTATAAGCTATTCTTAGTGCATAACTTACTGACTCTTTCATAACATCACCTTGTTGACCTGTAATTGTTAAATCTAACATTTTATCAGCAGGATACTTCATTACTTGGATTGGAGTTAAACCACCAACACCAGATGTAGTTGCATATAAACCATTTACTAATCCAACCATTGGTTCAGTATGTGTTTTATTAATTCTCATTTTAGGTCTTAATTTAAATATATCATCAACATAATTAATATCAACATTATATGGTAGAAAATTAGATTTATCATTATTATGATGAATATATTTAAGATTAATATCTCTTATTATTTCTACAATTTTTTCTTTAATCTTTCTTACACCTGCTTCATTAGTATATGTTTCTATTAAATATTTTATAACATCGCGACTTATTATAACCTCATCTTTATTAAAACCTACTTCTTTTAATATTTCTGGTATCATATATTCTGTTATAATATGTATCTTCTCTGGTAAAGTATATGGTTTAGTTTCAATTATAGTTATACGGTCTCTTAAAATCGGGTCCAATAATGATGCATCATTAAATGAAAACACAATTAATGCTTTTGATAAATCTAATGGAATTCCACTAAAATATTTATCTTCGAAATTATCATTTTGGGTTGAATCAGTAAGATGAGTAAGGACTGCTGTAATTTCTTTTCCATATTCAGTATTACTTATCTTATCAACTTCATCGATAAATATAATAGGATTCATACAATTGGTTGTTATTAATATATCAACAATTCTACCCCAGGTAGAACCAACATATGTAAAATTATGACCAACTAATGTTGAACCATTTACAGAACCACCAATCGGTAAAAAGGCAAAAGGTCTCGGTTTATTATTATCATCTATTAAACATTTAGATAAACCATGTTTTGCTAATGATGTTTTACCTGTCCCAGGTGGCCCGCATAATCCAATAATTGCACCTTTAGTTTCACCATTTAACCACTGAGCAAATAATCTTTCTAATTGTAATTTAGCTTCTTTATGTCCATATACAGCCTCATCTAACTTACTATGAACCATTTTAAGATAATTTGATTTTTCAATTGTATAATTATCCCAATTCTTTTTAACATCATTATTATTTTCATAGTTTGAATTAATATAATTTGTTATCTGATGGCAAGAATATAATGTTTCATTTAACTTTTTAATTTGGTTATTCTTATAATTCATTAAATGATTTTCACGATAAATACCAAAAGGTATCTTCAAAAATCCATCCAACCATGATTGAGCTTTATTATCACCCTGAAAATTACCTTTCATTGATTTTAATTTTTCAATTGCCTTGTCCTTAATACTATCAGGAACTTTTAACATATTAATTCTTCTCTCATAACTTAAATCACCAATGTGATTCTTTATTAAATTTTCTTCTTCATTGTTAACAACTGCTTCTGTTTCATCTAATTTAATCTTAAAATGAGTTGGAATTGATTGATAAATGTCTGATACAATATCCTTTTTATCTTTCATTTTTAAGATATCATATAATATATATCCTACTTTCAAATCATTCTCATCACCGCACATAAAAGCAATCAATATTTCTAATTTTCTATATTTACTGGCCAATAGGAAATCATTTATTAAATTGCTGATTTGTTTTGATCTCAAAATATTATAATCATTAAAACGTTTCACAAAAATATTATTCATTTCCTCATTACTGTAAATTAATATGTCCCTTATATTTATTATTTTTAAATAATTATCTTTAAACTTATCTGGAATATTTGTTTTTGCTTTAATATATTCCTTCATCTGCTTAAATTTATAATAAACATAGTTATTAGTTTTATATAAATCCATAGTGTCATCTTTTGCAAAACCCTGAAGTAATATTATTCTATAATTCTCTTCAGTTTTAATCTTCAATACTATATTAAAACTATTCTTTTCTTCTATTAATGAATTCATATTCTCATTTTTAATAAAAACTATATTTTCTTGTTTATTATTAAATAAACTTAATAAATGATTATAATCAAAATCATTTATTCGTTCCTTCTTCTTTTTATTATCCTTATTAACTAATTCTGATAAATTTCTAAGAAACATAGGAAATGCACTAATATCACTAATAATAATAGATGTTTTTTTCATATTCTCTTCAATTAATGGAATTAATGATTCTTTACTAAATGGAAGTCTTCTACTATTTATTTCATTAAATTCAACTTTAGTGTTGTGATATAAACTATCCCAGCAAGAAATACTATTAAACAATCTTATCATTAAATTAATATGGACCATTTCATGATGATTTAACATTGTTTGCCAATTATTACCTAATAATAATTTTAATACCATCTTAATATTAGAAGGAAGAATATGATTAGAATATTTAATAATTTCTTTTCTTATTTCTTCTAATTCTAATTTTAATCCATCTAATGATTTATTATTTATTGTTAAATAATTTAATTTCAAAAAATCAGGATATTTTTTTAATTTATTTTTAACTGATGTTAATTCATTAAAGATATCTGTATATCCATGATTTAATCCATCGAATATCTTTAATTTATGCAAGTTAATTAAATTATTTGACATGTCAATTATTACCTCCTTCATAAAAGTTATATCATTAGATAATGATAATAATTGATTTCTCAATTCTCTATTTTGCTTGTTTTCCATATTATGTAATAAGAAAAATTATATTTTAAATAATATTAATTATTATTATAGTTGTTTAAAATGTTTTCCAATATTTTTATACATTTCATCATTGATTAAAATGTCAATTTTTAATCCGTTTTTTTTAAGAGGTATATTTATACTAAATACTACAACTTTTTCACCCTTAGAATTAAAATTAGGTTTCATACTAAATGAAGGTTTATTTTCATTTTTATCTTCTTTACTATCATCAATATCATCATCTTCATTTTTATTATTTTTTGCTATTTTTAATAAATCTATAATATCTTCCATTGAATAATCATCTAAATATAGTTCATTATTTTTATTCATTATTATAATAATAAATAAATTAATATATTAATTTATACTATATTCTAACTAATCTTATTCATATGGGTAATTCTCAGTATATTCGCTTTGCGAATGAAATTATTAATTACATTCGCAAAGCGAATATACTGAGAACCCAAAGATGTTATATTCGCATAGCGAATTGTACATTCAAAACAACCGAAGGTTATTATTATCAATTTTGAACGGCGACTAACACATATATTCTTTAATTTTATTTTCATTATATAAATGGTGCACTTCATGATTTAACATTAGCACTTTATATCTATTATTATAAATACTTTGATAAAAACCTATATCTTGACCTTTAATATTAAATATTTCCTTAAATTCAAATTTAATTTTCTTATCATTAAACACATCTTTGTTTATTAATACACAACCTACACCATGACCTAATATTATTTTATTTTCTTTATATTTTGTCGCATTTTCTAATTTAGGTATTAATCCATGTGTTAATATTATAGGACTACTACTCCATTTCATATTATAATATGCTAAAACTAAATGTGCTTCTTTTGTATTATCAATTAGTAATTTAATTGTTTCCTCGTTTACAATTATATCACTTTCTATTAATAATAATCCATCAAAATTTTCATTCCTTGCTTTTTCTAATAATTTATTAAATGTTATAACTAACATATCCCAATTATGTCTACCTTTAATATCATAATGATTCATTAATATTATATCTGCATTTTTTGATTCCCAAAAATCAATACATTTTATATCACTTTCTCTTGTAATTGGGGAAAATATAAATTCAATATCATAATATGTTTTTGCATTATCTAAACTAATATTTAATTTATCATATAATAGTTCTAATAAATGACTATCTCTATCTATGCAAGGTAGTCCAATCATTATTCTTTTCATGTCTTTTTGTGATACATTTTTAAATGGTAATAATGTTTTAAAATGAATAAAAGGCTGAATATATGCAATTATAACAATTATAATAATTATATAAATTATAATTATAAAACATCATAATAAAATATTTATTGGGCGGAAGATTTTGTTGAAAAAATTGATTTAAACTTTAAAAAATAATTATTTATTTATTTAATGAATAAAAAACAAGAGTTCGGTCAGTTTATGACTACAAACTATAAATATATTATGCAGAATATGTCTATACCTGAAAATACGAATATTATTATAGAACCATTTGTTGGACATGGCGATTTGATTAAATGGGTTAATAATATTCAAGGAATTATTTATAATTTTGAATGTTATGATATAGACCCAAAAGAAAGTCAAAATATAAATATTATTAAAAGGGATACAATCGATAATCCCCCTTCTTATAAAAATAAATTTATTATAACTAATCCACCATATCTTGCACGAAATAAAACTAATAATAAACATTTATTTGATAAATACGATACAAATGATTTATATAAATGTTTTATTAGACAAATTATTGATGATATAGCTGAAGGAGGTATTTTAATTATACCTTTAAATTTCTGGTCTTCAATTAGAAAAAATGATGTTGACTTGAGAAAAGATTTTTTAGAGAAATATAATGTTATTAATATGAATATATTCGAAGAACAAGTATTTGATGATACAACTTATACCGTTTGTTGTTTTCAATTTTGTAAAAAAAATCAAGATAATTATATGAATAATATTAATATAACTATTTATCCATCAAAAAAAACAATAACAACTAATTTAAATAATAATAATAATTATACAATTGGTGGAAATATTTATAATTTGAATGTTAAAAATAATTATAAAATAAGTAGGATAACATCAAAAAATATAAATGATAATCCAGAATGTAATACTTGTATTATAGCTAAATGTATTGATGATAATGGAGATAATAGAATTGGATTGAAATATGATAAAAATATTTATATAGATGATACACCAAATCAAACAGCTCGGACTTATGCAACTTTAATAATATCACCACCAATTGATAAAAAAACACAAAAACTATTAGTTAAAAATTTTAATAAAAATTTAAATAAAAGACGTGAGAAATATTCATCATTATTCTTAACAAATTATAGAGAAAGTAAAGATATTGCTAGAAAAAGAATTTCATTTGAATTGGTATATTTATTAGCAGAATATATATTGGATAAAATTGATACTAAATATTCTTAAAATCTTTCCAATATTTATTGAATTGATGTAAATCACCAATAAATATATATTTTTTAAATTCTTCATAGGTTTCTCTATTTAAATAATATTTAAAACTGTCTAAATATTTATTACTACAATCACCATCTAAAATATTTATAAAATATACATTATTTGTTTTACGATAACGTAAATAGTGCAACATTTTTTTAATGAACATTGCTACTTCACGAAGAGTGCGCGTTTGTGCGCCTCCAGCATCACATACAAATTTTAGATTAAAATATATTTTATTATTGTTAATATTTAATATTCCATCAAAATTTTCAGTCCATTCAAAACAATCTATATCATTCATTGGACTTGTTTTACTAATAATTTTTAATTTTTTCATATGTATTCTATCATTTGTTTTTTCCAATTTATTAGTTACAATTTTTTCTATTATTTCTCGCTGATAATTTTCACATTCATTGTGTTTACCATCATTATACCATGATTGGGATTTACGCCAATCTTTTGTTTGTAGATTTGAAGGAGTAATATTAATATCCTCTGTTCCACAAGCAGTTTGAAATTTGTTATTTAAATCTTCCATTAATAAGTAATTAATATTTCTTTCTTTCTGTATTTATCAATTTTTATTTTGCCATAAAAATTGATAAATAAATTATTTTTATTAAAATTATTATGATAATGGACTTAGTATGTAATACTGAAAATATTAAACAATATTTAACAGTAAAATCAGATATTTATTATAACAAAGTTATGTCTATAATTGAACACTTGAAAACTATTGCGATTTTTGATAATAATAAAAAAAATGATACTAAAGTTGAAATTAATATATTTGGTGGATTTGTAAGAGAAATTATCTTACATTATTTTCATCCAGATGAAGATTTTGTTCCATCTGCAGATGTTGATATTTGGTTCACTTATTATTATAAAGATAAGAAAATTACATATGGTCGAACTATATGGAATTCTTTATTTTTTAAAATAATTAATGATTTAAAAATAAACCATAATGTTAGTGATGAGATTGCTACTCTTGATATGCTTCCTCGTGAATCATATGGAGTATGTCATGCAATTATTAATGATGTTAAATTTGATTTTAATACTGATATTAATGGTTCATCATCCTATAAAACAATTAGTGATTTTACAGTTAATAATCTTGCAATTGATATGAATGGGAATCTTGTAAAAAGAGTCGATGAATGTTGTGATTTTAATGTAAGTGATATTATTACACACATTAAAGAAAAAAAATTAATTACTATGGTAAATCCTAAAATGATTAAAGAATATGAAAAAAATTGGGGATCAACTAAAGAAATTCAAGAACGGCTTATAACTAAAAGAGAACAAAAAATGACAAAACATGGATACACCTATTAATATTAAATTTAATCATTGTTTTAATAAAAATTGATTGGAAGATAGATTTTCTTTTAAGAAAAAATCTATCCCTCAAATAAAAATTGATAAAATTATAATTAAAGAGAATAAATATATATATTATAATGTCAATGAATATTGAATTACAGCCTATAATTAATATTGGTATGCTTGGTAGTGTATCTGATGGTAAATCAACCACGGTTCATTCATTAACTGGTATTAAAACGCAACGCCATAGCGATGAGATGAAACGCAACATTACTATTAAACCTGGTTATGCGAATATGAAAATATATAAGAATAATAATGATCTTAATACAGAAAGTGGAGAACTTGTTCACCATGTATCATTTATTGATTGTCCCGGTCATTATCAGTTAATTGTAACAATGATGAGTTGTATCAGATTGATGGATGGTATTATTTTGGTTGTTTCAGCGGCTGAACCAATTGAAAAGAAACCACAATTGATTCAACATATTATGGCAATTAAAATGTCAGGGATTAAAAATGTTATTGTTCTCTTAAATAAATTAGATTTAGTTAAAAAATCTGTAGCCAAAGAACGCTATAATGATTTATGCAAAACATTAATTAAATATGAAATTAATCCGAAAATTATTATTCCTGTTAGTATGAATCATAAAATTGGAACTGAAAATCTTCTTAAAAATATAATGAAATATATGGGACCAGATTTGGCAAACATTAGAAAAACTCAAACACCTCTATTTATGATTTCACGTTCATTTGATGTAAATCGAGTTAATATCAATTATAATGAAATTGTAGGAGGTGTTATTGGAGGTAGTCTAGTTGGTGGTAATTTAAAAGTAGGTGATGAAATTGAAATTTTACCTGGTATTGTTTCAAAGAATCAAGAAGGTCATACTATATATAAACCACATTATACTAAAATTACATCTCTTAAATCAGAAACAACTGAATTAGAAGAAATTACTTCCGGTGGATTAATTGGTATTGGAACAACAATTGACCCATTTTATTGTAAAAATGATAGTATGATTGGAATGATTGCAGGATTAAAAGGTTCTATGCCACAAGTTTATACAGAAATTACTATGAATTATAAAGAAATTACTTTTGATGATTATCAGTGGAATAAATATAGAAGTATGCCAATTACTATTATTGCAGGAACAAATAGTATTGATGGCCAAATTATTAAATTTAATGATAAATATGTAAATATTAAATTAAATAAACCTGCGTGTATTCCAGATGATAGTATTATTATTTTGTGTAATAAAACACATGATGCATTTAATATTAGCGCTTATGGATACATTGAAAATTATGAATTTGATGTTGATGTTGATATTGTGCAAAATAAATCTATTATGTCTAATGAATTAAATGAAGCAACATTGTCAGATGATTCAATTGATATAGATGATATATAATATTTCATAATTTAATTTATAAATAAATATAATTATGGAACATTATATTAAAAAAAATATATTAATTGATGATTTACTTGAATTAGAAATTTCTTATGTTAATGAAATATTAAGTATATTTGATGAACTTAGAAATACAAATGATTATAATAAAGATATTATTTTATTATCCAGATGTATGAACATAATAGATTCAATTATATGGGAAACTGGGGAATATTTAAAAACTATTGTTGATTTAGAATTTGAACATAATTATGTTAGTAAACACTTGAATGATTTATATAATGGAAAATATAAAATACAAAATTTTATTAATGAAATAAATGAAATAGATTGTATTTCTGAATTAATGTCTGAAATTAATGTAAAATAGTAAGGTTAAACAGTATGTTCTAAACAGTATGTTCTAAACAATATGTTCTAAACTGTATGTTCGTATTTTGCAATTCGATGTCCAGCTCTACAATAATTATTATAAATTCCAAGGTAATTATCAATACAATCAGGATGAAAATGTTCTTGGCATGGGCAATTTAATTTTTTAACAATTTTATGTTTACTAATACTTTTATTACAAATCCAACAGTTTGATAAATTGTCTTCTGTTTTAACATTATATAGTAGAGGCATACCATTTATATAATTAAACATAACAAATTTAATTATATCAATTAAATTTGAAGTGATTATAATAGAATAATATAAAAATGAAATTAATGATAGGTATACAATTATATTTGAAATAGTGGTAACTATAATTAATGAAATTATATAGTCAGTTGTTCTATTTGTAATAGTAAAACCATCAAATTTATTAATCCAAAAATCATAACAAATATATGATGAGCCGGTAATAATTGATAAAATATTCAAATTCCATAACATTTTTAAATATTTTCTATTAGATGGATAATATTTATTATTTATTTCGAAATTAATACGATGGTGTTTCATTTGAAAATATATATCGTAAATCATTAGTAAATTTAAACTTATAGAATTTAAATATACAAATAAGAAGGTAGAATCAAAGTGTATGAAAAAACATAACAATATATTAACAATAGATGCTAATATAGAAACTTTGCTATAATCATTATAATAATCCATTATTAATGACATTATTAATAAATAAATTATTAAATCAATTTTTATTCTGGCTTTTGATTTGGAAAGGATAGAAAAGTGATACTTTTATATACCCGAATCAATTTTTATTATAAGACTTGTTTAATAAAATTGAATAATTAAATTTAAAGATTTAATGTTATTAATAATAATGAACTCTCCACAATATATACTATCTCATTATATTAATGATATTAAGGTTAAGAAGAACGTAGAAGACGTTAATAAGCACTTGTTTCAAAATTATAACATAATGACAAAAGATTTTTCAGATTTAGATATGACAATCTATTACAATAAATATGATAATAAACATAAAACTCCAATTGAGTTAGCTACTCGTTCAGTTATATTATCAAACTCGAACCATAAAGTAATTTGCTATACTTGTCCAACACCCATTTATAACATGGATGCTGTTCAATATCTTTGGCGTAATCAGGATAAACCAAGAGAAACTTATGTTTGTTATGAAGGTTCATTGATTTCTATTTTTAATTATAACAATAAATGGTTTGTAGCCTCTCGTAGAAATATCTATTTAAATAATCAAGACAAAGAAAATTCTTGTAGTCAATATAATATGTTTATGGAAGTATTAGCTCAAGACAATATTAATACAATTGATGAACTAACAGATAAGTTAGATAAAAAGTATTCATATCATTTTGTGTTAATTCATCATAAAAATGATAATATTGTTAATTATAAAAATCAATTTGGTAATGAATATAAGAAATTATGCTTTATTTTTGCTCGTAATAGTGATAATCAACATGAAGTAAAACCTGAAGAAACTAATGCTACATTTATTTCAGATAATATTTTTTATCCTAAAAAGATTGATGAAAAAGAAACACAGACATTTATTTCAAACTTATCCAATATAAATATAATTAATCAGCCAGAACATGAAGGAATTATTATTAAACTGAATAATAACATTCTTAAATTGCAAAGTGCTGCTTATCAATTTCACAAGGCAATTGGTTCAGAAAAGAATATGTTTCGAGGATTTTTGAGCTTATATCAAAATAATTCTCTGAAGAACTTTTTTAATAATGATACTATGAAGTTTAAGAAGATTGTTAATCCTTTGAATCCATCAGAATCATTTGATACAATTGGTATAATTGATGCTCTATTTAAAGTAATTACATCTGAACTATATCATTTATTCTATACTTTATGGAATGATAAAGGAGAACATTTAAATAAAGAATTATATAATAAATTGCCAAAAGAATACAAAGATATTTTATTTCATCTTCGTGGTATTTATTTTGCTAATAAATCAAAACAATATGTTAATAGTGATAATAATAATCAAGATAATCTTGATAATAATAGTATTCTTAAGATGAAGGATGTTTATAATTTTATTAAATCAGTCGATACTCATGTTTTCGAGAAATTTATTCGGTGTCGTAAGTTAATGTTAAACTGGGTTCGTCAGGATAAATTAAATAGTGATAATAATATTAATATGTTTAATAAGACACTTCATCGTTGTGAAAAGGTGTTTTATAAATTATCAGCAATTTACACTACAAAATTATTTCCAGAAATTATGCCTGATGATTTACCTAATTTTGAAAGTAAGTAAATAAAATATTTGTTTATTAAAAATAATAATTCATTATAATTATAATGAATTATTATTTAATTTATAAGGGAACTGGAGGATTAATCCATATGCTTTTAGGTTTAGTATATTGTATTAAATATTGTATAAAATATAATAATATATTAATTATTGATGTAATTTCTCATAAATGTTATAAACATTATTTAAGTGATTTTTTTATTATTAATTGTCCAGAATTAATATATAGTGAAGATTATAGTATTATTGATAACTCTTCAAACTCTATGAGTGGTAGTAATATAACATTTAATAATAAATCAATGGATTATATTAAAAATTATCCAGATATAGAAAATGATTCAACAAATCATCAATATTATATTGATAATATAAATATAAGACGTAGATTATTAATGGATAATGCTAAAACTAAAATTAAGATATATGCTGGTCCTGGTGGATATGGAGGACATAAATTTAATTTATTATTAAAATATATTAAAGTTAAAAAGGAAATTGTAGATAAAATAAAAGAATATCCATCTATTAATAATTATATAGGTGTTCATTATCGAAACACAGATATTCAAACTAACTTAAATAATATTATTAATAATATTAAAAAATATTCAAAATATAATAATATATATTTAGCGACAGATGATTCAACAGCTTTTGATAAATTAAAATCTGCTTTTCCTAATCATAATATTTATCAATATACTAAACCAGTTAATAGTAATGGATTACCTATACATTATAATACTGAAAATAAATATTATTTAGTTTTAAATTTATTAATAGATATATACTTTTTATTTAATTCTAATGAATATGTTTATTCAGAACAATCTTTAGTTTCTAATTTGGTTCTCAATATGAGAAAAGAAAATATATCTATATTTTAGATTTTTAATCAAAAGTTATTTGATTGAATAAAAATTGATAGGGCGTAATAATTTAATAACCTACGGTTTATAAATTCTGACTCTCAGAACCGAAGGTTTTATTAACTTTGTAATAATTTATTGAAATCAAGATTTCAATAAATTATGGAAAAAATTGATTTGGGGATAAAAAAGTTATACTTTTTTATCCTATCCAAATCGTGTTTATGGATCATTATGAAAAATCTTTGATTTTTCATAACGCCATAAAAATTGATATTATTTATATAAAAAGATTTGTCATTTAATAATATAATGAACCTTGATGAAAGCAAAGTTGAAATTAAACAAATTTCATGGGATAAAGATTTAATGAATAGTCGTTTGGAATTTGATATTAAAGGAATTTCTCATACTATTATTAATACATTTAGACGAGTTGTTCTTAGTAATATTCCAATTTATAGTTTTCATAATATAACTATTTCTGAAAATACTAGTGTTTTTAATAATAATTATATGAAACTTAGAATTAGTAATATGCCAGTATTTGGAATTCATTCTGATAACCCTATTTATATTCCTCCTAAAAAAGAAGTTAAGGAAAAAGAAGAAATAAATGATTTAAATGATATTGATATTAATCCAGCTGATGATACAATTAATAGTAGCACTCTTAAATTATTAACAATGTATTTAGATTATTATAATAATACTGATGAAATTATAACTGTTGGAACTGATGATTGTAAATTTTATTATATTGAAAAACAAATTAATTCTCCATATCCTAAAAATATTCCTATTATTAAATTACAACCAAAACAAAAATTTAAAATGTCAGCTATTACAGAATTGGGTATTGAAGAAAAGAATTCAATCTATTCTCCAGTTAGTATTTTCGCATATAAACAAATTTCAGAAGATCATTTTTTGGCTATGATAGAGTCAAGAGGTCAATTAGATGAAAAGAAAATTATTCAATATGCTTATGATAATATTAAAATGATATTAGACAATTTTTTGCAATTAGTTTTGGATATAGAAGATGATAATAACTCTATGAGTAGTGGAAAAATTCAAATGAATAATGGAGACCATACACTTGGTAATTTAATTGCTGAAGGTTTACAGAGTCATAAGAAAATTAAATTTGCAGGTTATAATTGTCCCCATTTATTAGATAAGAAAATTGTATTTCATTATGAATTAAATGAAACTAAGAATTCTAATATTAAAGATATAATAAAAGAAATTGTTAAAAACTATCAAGATGTATTTTTTAAGATTAATAAATTAGTTCAAGATAAAATTAAATAATTATTTTGATAATATTTCTAATTCTTTATCAATATTTATTTTATTCGGAAATCGAAATTTTTTAAGGTATTTTAAAATAGTTTCAATAAAATCTTTTTTATCATACATTTTTTCATCATTTGCATTTATTTTATCTTCTAATTTCTTAATTTTTGGAACATCAATATTTAATTTATATTTTGTTATTATTAAATCAGCTATATTTTTTGGATAATTTCTCATTGCTCTATATTTTAAATTATAATCTAAACTAATTATTTTAATTCCAAAAAAATAATATGTCATTTCTGGGTCAAATACAACATAATTAAAATCTTTAACCTCATTATTTGTAATATAACTAACCTGTTTATCTAATACATATTTTTCCTCACCTTTCCAACTTAAAAAATTATAAAAATACGGATCAATAAATTTTAATTGTTTATGCATATTAATTAAATTGTATCTAATTTTTGGTTCATAATATCTTGGATGAAATATGACCAAATCTAAATCTTTCATTTTTCTAACATTATGAATACTTAATGTAGCAGAACCATCTACCATAACTCCCAGCCTTTCTTTTGTTTTAACATATTTTCTTATATTTGATAAAGTAATGAAAAACAAATTGTTATTATTTTTATATTCATCATAATTATCTATATTAACCAATTCTAAAAATTTAATAGTATTAATATTTAAAAAACATGGTATTAAAAAATCACGCCTGTTCTTAAAATAAAAATAACTTTTGTCATCTATATTTGGATATTGTTTAATATAAAAATAAACTGTAAATTTTTTATTATTTTTAAGTATTTCTTTCTCATCATTATTCAATTGTTTATCATATATTTTTAATAATGATTTGCAATAATTAGCTTTTGGTTCTAAATCAAATTTTTTTAAATATTTACCATGAAAATTATCTGATATCTTCAAACATACATTTTCACTTAAATGTAAATATAAAAATTCAATATATTCATCATTTGAATTATTTAAAACTTCAATACATACTGGATATTTATTATATATTTTTTTTAATTCATCTCTAAATAAATCTATATTAATATTCATTACTATTAATATTAATTTGCTTTACATAAAAATAAAATAATTATTAGGATAATGATACAGTATGGTGCCAATCTTAAGATAAACCGAAGGTTATTCTTAAGATTTACACATTGACGATAGAGAAAAATTCTTAATATAACCAAAGGTTATATTAAGCACATTACGGCACCTTACTCATTTGATAACACAGATTGATTATCATTTGAATTAATATATTGAAATCTTTTAGTAACTGGTATAAATGAAATATATGTCTTTAATATTTTATCATTTTCCATAAATATTATTTTAAGAAAGATTTGTTTATCTTCCTTCAACTTTATCAATATATGTGGAATTTCACCATCTTGTTTATTAATGGTTCCTTTAAAATTGAACATATTATCACCCCAGATTTCAATATCAATTAATAAATTATGATTATTTTTAAATAAATGAGTTGGTAAATTAATCGCAAGAAAATTCGAGGTATTACATACTTTTTGTTTTTTCCTTTCTAAAGTTTTTTCATCAATAATATCAATTGTTTCATTCACTTTTCTTTGAGTAAAAAAATAATCAATACTATTATCGACTGTATTTGAATTAATTTGATTTAACCATTCAGATTGATTTTCAGATTTAAATAATGCCATTTATGTAATATATTACTAATAATTAATATTTCTTTAACCATAGATATTATAAATCATATTGATTAAATTATCAAATTCATTCAAATCAAATATATCTTGATTGTAAGTAATATTAATTTTTTCCCGTAAATCATAACTAAATGGCACATATTGCATGTCTTCCATTTTAAGTTTTTTATTAAAAATAATAGTATCTACCAATGTTGATTTTTTATATTCAATTTTATTTAGATGATTTTCATTTACATCAGGTATTATTTTAAATGATGCTGTTTTTATAAATTTTTTATCACATTTATGATTCATATATTTAATCCATATCCTGAGCATTTCCTTCAAATTGATAGCATCTTCAATTGAATCATAAAATGTTTCTTCAACTGTTTCATATGAATTGGATACAATCATATTTTTATTATTTTTATTTAGTGAATTGATAAATTTTATGTGTAATAGAATTTTATTTTTATTTTCTTGATTATTATGAAAACTATAAGTCATACCAAATAAAAAGATATTACCATTACCTATATAAAAACAACCATATGGTAAAACATTATCTTTGTCAATATTAATATTATAATAAACTTCATTTGGACCAAGTTCCATACTTAATTTAATGATATAAATATTGATTAAAATATTCAATATTTATATAATATATATTATAATGATAATCTATACAGATGGAGCATGTAAGAACAATCAAAATAAACTAATTAGAACTGCTGGTTGCGGTGTATTTTTTAATTCTCCAATTATTAATAACCTGAGTGTTAAATTAGAAGGACCAAAACAAACAAACCAAGTAGCAGAATTAACTGCTTGTATTTTAGGTATTGAAGAATTAATAAACAAATCAAATAGTATTGATAATGCTATGCATATTATGAATGATTTAATTATTAAAACAGATTCAATGTATACAATTAATTGTATAAATACATGGTTTGAAGGATGGAAGAAAAAAGGATGGAAAAAAGCAGATGGTAAACCAGTTGATAATCTTGAATTAATTCAGAAACTTCATTTTTATGTAACTACTCATAAAATTAAATTAATTCATGTTAGGGCACATAAAGAAGAACCTTCTAAAGATGACCCAAAGTATGATGATTGGTATGGAAATATGATGGCTGATAAATTGGCTACTAGTGCCTGTCAATAGTAGCCATCCTAGCGAATAGAATTTGGTTTAATTATTAATTTTTTTATTTATATTTTCCATAGTAGTTTTAATAAATCCATCTAATAAATTTTTCTCAAAATTTTCTTTATCTGCTTTTCTTAATTTTCTATATAACATATACATTATCGTATATGAAATTAATAAAGATACTGGAATAAATAATCCATTTGTATGTAGTGTTAAATAAAAGAATAATGTAACACATATAATTAAAATAAAGTATTCATAACCTTTCATGTTAGGAACTAATTCTTTATATTTATGTAAATTTGTATCTTGAATAGTGTTTAATATAATATCTTTCTTAATCCATATTTTAGATAAGAACCATTTTTTAAAAATATCATAGTTAACCAATACTTTTTCTGGAATAGCATATGTATTAATAACACTAAAAGTGTTTCCTAATTTTTGTGTCATTAATTTATCCATATAAGCTGTTTTATTTTTAAAATTTTCAACTTGACTAGTAAAATCAATTATATTACCTAAAACACCATTCTTCTTTAAAATATTTGATATAGTATAAATACCCTTCATTTTCGGAAATAATGTATTTTCAAAAATAGGTAAATTATTTTCCTTACTATATTTTTGTGCATCAGCAAATTTTTCAGGTGTAAATCTAGTTCCTTCTGGCATTAAAATTATAATTCCTTCTTTTATTCTACTAATTGATTTATTTATATTTTCTTCATCATCTTCCATTTTGCGATTCATTTTAATATCCTTACCTGAACCTAAAATAAAACCAGAACCTGGAATAAATACTATACTCTTTTTAAATAAGAAATAAATTGGTCTACTATCAAATAATCTAATTAATGATAAGTAAATTGTAAAATCAATTGTATTAATATGATTGCTTATAACTATATCTACTTTATCACTTATATTATAATTACCCTCATATAATATATTTGAATCAAAAAAATATTTATATATATATGGTAAGAAACTAATTACTATATCTTTTGCTATATTTGAACCTTCTTCTTTTTTACCAAATAAATATGAACCTAATGCAATTGTCTGTGTAATACAAATAATTAATACAAACAATACAATAAAACCCACTATCTTTTTAATCATAATTAAATATAAAATATAATTTAATTATGGTTAGACTAATTATATAATTATATAATATTATGAACTTCAATCCAACAAATAATATTCATATCATTATCATAATAAACATATAGTGAATTTTTAATATCATTAATATATTTTATATCATAATCATCTACTTTTCTAAATGTATTAAAATTTTTATAAAAATCATTACCGTAAATTTTAAGTTCAAGATTAATTTTAAATTTTAAATGATCTAAAAATTTATTTATATCAGTGTAAATTGGTTCATTAGATATAATATTATTAATATTACTATTATTATTAAATCTTTTATCTAAATATCTTAAACACCAACCTTTAGACATTATAATATTTTAGATTTAAAAATAAAAGTGCTTTAATTATCAGATGCAAATAAAAATACTTGATCCAAATGTAGGAACTGTAATGAACGTTTTTATTATAATTGGTAATGTAATTACATTATTTCAAAATATTCCACAAGTTATTAAAACATATAAAGTTAAATCAACTCGCGATTTTAGTGCAATATTTTTACTAATGAGAGTATCCGCTTGTTTTATTTGGGGTGCTTATAGTATTGAGATTAATAGTTTATTAATGTTAATTAATAATTTAATTACATTAATATCTACTTTATTTATTGGATATTATAAAACAAGAGAAATAATAAGTGATTATAAAAAAAAGAATATTAATGAATATATGCAAATACAAAATGAAAATCAACCTCAATATCAATTACAAAATATTGATGATAAATATCAAGATGAATTAATAGTATCCATATAATCATTATAAATAATAATTAATATAATAATTAATGTTATATGATAATTATTATATTAAAGGATGTATTGCTGGAATGAGTGGTATTGTGTTATCTCATCCTGTCGATTCTATTAAGACACATTTTCAAACTTCGAAAAATATCAAATTTAATTATACTATTAAAAACTTATATCGTGGGATAACATCTCCACTTATTGGTGTTGGAGTTGAAAAAGCAATTGTTTTTGGAACATATAATTTATGTAGAAACCATAAAATAGATATTCCAATTAGTGGTGCAATTAGTGGATTAACAGCATCATTAATTGTATCACCATATGAAAGAATTAAAATTATGAAACAAACAAATCAAACAATCCAAATGAAACAATATTTTAATCCATTTTTTATTTTCAAGGGTTTATCTGCGACTTTTACCCGCGAGGTCCCAGGGTTTGCTATTTATTTTTCAACATATGAAGGACTCAAAAATCATTTTTATAAAAATAGAGATATATCTATTATATCTAGTTTTATATTTGGGGGAATTAGCGGAACAATGGCATGGATTTTTATTTATCCACAGGACAGAATTAAAACAATTATCCAATCAAGTGAACACTCTAGTATAAAATCAATTATTCAAACAACTTATAAAACAGGTGGATTTAAACAATTTTATAATGGTTTTTCATTTGCTGTATATCGTGCTATTTTATTACATAGTGGTACATTTTGCACAATGGAAATATTAAATAAATATTCTTCACCATACAATCTAGCTTTATATTAATATTATTATATAATTACCAGTTCATATTTTCATTTGGTTGATAAGCTTTGAACATTAGTGTTATCATTTTTCTAATTTCATTATGATTAATTTCAGGGTCAAGATTTATTATTTTAATAAATCTTGAAATCATACTATCGCCAAATAAATTATAACATGTTTCTTGATGGGTATCAATTATATTAATACAATTATCAATATTTATTCCACCAAACTCAGAACAAAATCCAATTTTATATGCTAACGTAATTGTAAAATATTCATATTTAAATCTAATATTATATGAATGAACTCTATCTATAAATTTATCATAAAATGTAATTTTTTTTATAGAATTAATAAAATTTTTTAATTCATCATTTAAATCATCTAATAATTTATACATTTCAGTTTTATAATAATCATTTGTTATTTCATTCAATTTAATATTACATGCATTCATAATTGTTTCATATTCACTATGACTGAATTTTTGTGTATTTAAAGCTATCATTATATTACTAAAATTTATAGACATTATTATATTAATATAAATAATTATTTATTTATATTATTATATGAATTATATCTTATACACTAGTATTTGTGTAGTTTGTGGGTTTTTAGTTAAAAAATTAGTAAATAACATTAATTATGATATAAATGATAAATATATTTTAGATTGTTTAAAAAGAAAAGAATAATTTATATTTGTATTATTCTTATAGTTATATCTGCATATGTAGATGTTTTACCTGAAAAATATGATGGACTATTAACGTAAATATAAGGAATGGATTGTGATGTTGGAAAACCTGCGGTGGAATTTATACTTAATGAACAATTTAATAAATCATATTTTATAGTATTAGAATTTTCAGCAATTAAACTTCCTCTAGCATCTCTAATTTGATTGATAGGATCATTTATAGAAACTCCTACAGTAGCAATATAACTTCCCTGTGATGGCAATGTAACTGGATTATTTGAATCATTTAAATAAATTTTTACATTCATAAAAACGCTGTAGGTTTTCGATGAATCCAAATTAATACGACCATTTGCAAGATCTATAGATACACCAGATAAAGTATTAGTCTTAACATCTCTAAGTGGGTCTCTTGTCCATGAATTTAATATTTTTTTAGGAATATTATTTATTCCACTTGCATCATAATAATGTCCATATATTTGGACTTCATATGTATTTGCAGGTGGTGGTTGAGTTGTACGAACAACACTACTACCAGCACTAGAACCACCAGCACTAGAACCACCAGCACTAGAACCACCAGCACTAGAACCACCAGCACTAGAACCACCAGCACTAGAACTATCAGGATAAGAGCCACTATCACTATCATCAATACCACTATCACTATCTGTTCTATCTCCAGAATAATCAGAGAAATTAGGGAAATTAATGGGTGGTGTTGAAGGCATTCTACTTATATACATATAGAACAATATACTAAATACTATTCCAAAAAAAAAAATTACTCCAATAGGTTTCATTAATTAATTGTAGATAATTTTTTAATTATACGTTTTATTTTTATAAAATATATTTATATTATTAATGGCATCTGTTATTTGGAATAATCTATTTAATAATCAAATGGACAAAATTATTAATACATCTAATAATATTAATATTAATAGTGATAATTTAAAATTAGATAAATTATATGGTTTGGAAAATAATAGAATTGATTATAAACATTTAAAAATTTATTCAATAGATCCTCCTAAATGTTCTGATGCTGACGATGCTTTTAGTATTTATACAGATGAAGAAAATAATATACATCTAATGATACATATCGCAGATCCAACAGCATGGTTTAATCCAGATGATAAATTATTTGGAAATATAATAAATAAAGGTTGCACATGTTATGTATCTAATAGAGAACCAGACCATTTATTCACATCAAATATTTTAGAAAAGTCTTCATTAACTAATGGTATTAAAAATGTAGTAATTGTTCATACTGTATTAAAACCAACTTATAAACCATCAAAAATGTATGATATTATTAAAACAACTATAGAATATGGTATTATTAATTGTGACAATGGTAAAAGATTTACTTATGAAGAAGCATCATTAGAATATTATAAGGATATAACATTATTTTTAGCTGTTGATATAGCAAAATTTTTTTATAATCAAAGACAAAATAATATTGATTATAATTCTTCAAATTTTATATTCAGTGAATTAATATTTACAATACCAAAAGTAATTGATAATAATAATGATTGTATTGTTTTATTAAAACAAGATTCAAAAGAAATTATAATAATGAAAGCAATGATTGGAGAACTTGCTATTCATGCAAATACTGTATTTGCAAATGGATTAGATGATGATAATTTATTTTTAAGAACATTAGTATTACCATACACTTATAAAACATGTATAATTCATAATTTAATTAAAGATGGTATTAGAGCTAATTATAAATCTGATAAATTGAAACATGATTTGATTGGGTCATATTATACACATTCAACATCTCCATTAAGAAGAGCATCTGATTGTATAGTTCATTTTTTATTAAAAGCAAAATATTTAGAAATAGAACCACCTTTTAATGATATACAATTAAAAGAATATGCAGAACATTTAAATAAAATAAATAAGCATATGAAAAATATCCAATTTAAAGATATTAAATTGAGAACATTTCAATGGATAGCAGAAGAATTAGAATCAAGATTAAATCCAATTAAAATGAAAGTAAAAATAATGGGTCATAAAACACCTTTTTTAAATTTAATGATAGTTGGTATAGATGGTATGGATGTTAATATTCCATATACTCTTAAAAGAAGTAAAAAACCTAATATAGGACAAGAATATTTCGATGTTAAAATAACTAAAATAAATCTATATGATAAATATGATGAAGGGACATTACCAGAATTAGATAATTTAATTTAATTTTTATAAATTATAATATTATATATATTAATGTCATCACAATTAGATGAAGAACAATCTGATATGTTAGATCGTTTAATTAAATTTATTGAAAATATGAGCACGCATAGAAGTAGATTACCACTAAAATTATTAGACCAGATGATTTCAAATCCATCTATATGTAATTTATCTTTAAGTGATAAATTAATAAAACATGTAATGGATTATTTATTAAATAATTATGGTCTTGCATTAGATACAATTAATTTTTATAAAAATAATATTAAAACTATGGAGACACAATTTCCATGTATGTATATGTATTATAGAATTGTTAAGAACTATCAAAATATGAATTTTAAAATATTTAGTTTAGGTAGTTCTTTAGAAAAATTAAATATATTATGGAATACATTTAATGCATCAAATCCCTCTAGACAAATAAATGAAATTCCATTTAGTGGTAGTATGTATGATTATGGAGAAAATCATACAATAATATTAATACAAAAAAAAAGAGATGATATGGTTCATAAATATCCATTATTATTAAAAAATAATCCTGCATTTAAAAAATTAGTTGATACATTAAATGAAAATCAAACTGATGTTCTTATAACTGATGTTAAAGGTAGTGGTAAATCATTAAGAACAATATTGTATTTATTTAATCTTTATAAAGTAAATGTTAGTAGATTATTTTTTTTATATATTACAACTAATTATGATGGAGTAGATGGATTCATTAATATGGAAGTATCTGATGATTTAAGAGAACATAATTATCATAATCCTTTATTATATTTTAATTCCACTCAGATTGACCCATATTTTATAAAAGGCGAAGATGCTGGAGCTAGATGTATAGCTCATTATCAAAAAGAAGTATGGGAACAACCACCTACACCAATTTTTTATGATAATCCTTTAAATCCTGAAGCAATTGTTGAAAATTATAGAAGATGTAATTTTCATACTTTTGTTTTCATGATGTTTTCAGCATGTTTTTTCAAATATTATGTAATGCCAAGATTAACACATGTTGATAATATTTATCAAGAAGGCCAAGATATGGAATATGTTAATAGAGACATTAAAGAATTTATTTATTCTAATATATCAGAAGAACACAAATTAGAATTAATACGGATGAAAGAAGAACAAGAAAGAATGAATGCAGAAAGAATTAGATTATATGAATTGAGAGAACAGAAAAGAATATTACATGAGGAGAAACGTAGAATAGAAGATGAACCTGATAGAAAATATCTTAAATATAAATTAAAATATATCAAGTTAAAAGAAAAATTGAAAAACTTTAATATTAATTAAATTATATATTAATATGATGAACCCACTATCTTTGATGGATGGTATTTATGTATATGATAATGTTCTTACTAAGGATGAATGTGATTCACTTATTAATAATATAGATATTAATAGTAATATTAATATTATTAATCAGCCAATGAATTTACAATATATTAATAATATTATTGAAGAAAGGTGTAATTTGCCTAAAAGTGTTTTTCAAAAAGACCCTGATATTAGTATGAATCATTATAATACACAATTCTGGTATTATGATAATATTTTGCCAGAATGGAAGGCAACTAAACGTAATTCTGGTAAACTCCAAGCTCATTTTGACTCTGTTTATATTAAATCATTAAATGAAAAAAGTCTATTTACTATTATTATTTATCTATCTGATACAGATGGTGATTTAAAGATTGGAAAGAACTATATAACTCCTAAAATGGGTCGTGTAGTAGTATTTGATTTGAAATATGAACATGAAGCTTTACCTAATAATAATGGAACAAAGTATTTTATTCGTTCTAAAATTATGTATCATCGGGGTGATAATATTGGAACTGATTTAGATAAAAAAGCACTTGATATTTATCTTAATTCTATTGAAGTTCGTAATAATAATAGTAGGGAAGCGGATGAACTACAAGATAAAGCATTTAGTATGTCCTCATTACTGGAAAGAACTGTTCTATGCTTATATTAATTCATAAAAATTGATTATTTTATTACAATAAACCATAATTATAATTATTTATGGTTTGTTATAATTTTTACTGTGATTTCATAACATCTTTTCATCCTCATTATAATGGAACTTTTTTAAAACCACTTTCATGGTGTCATACGCCTGTTGAAAATAATGGGTATGTTGAATTTATAAAACGCAATGCACGAAATTATATAAATACAACATTTTTAGCCAAATACGATTTTAATAATAAACATATAATAATTAAATGTGAATATAATTATTTTGAACATTATTTAGAAAAATCAGAGGTTGATTTTATTCTTAAAGGTTATAAAGATAATACTTATAATTATAAGAATATTCATGGAGATATGATTAATCACTTAGCAGATGAAGAAATTTTATCTTTTATTAAAATGTTTGACCAATTTTATCTTGAGCAAGTAGATATTCCCCTAAGAAAGGAAGAATTTAATTTGTATTTAAAACATCTTAAAAATCATCCTAAATTAACAGCTGATCATAATTGTAATACATGTGAGTTTAAAATAGATATTTATTATAATGAAACTGAATATAATACAGTTGTTAGATTTAATTTTCATGATAAAATAAATAAATATATGGATATGATTGAATATTATCTTTTTAAAAACAGATTGGTATATGATGAGTATAATGATCTAAATAGTGCAGTTAATTATATTATGTCATCACGTATGGATGCAATTTATATTGATTACATGGAATTTGTTGAATTAAAATTAAAATATTAATTTTAATAGAACATAAAATGTGTTATGTGTTATTCAAAAAGGAACTTTTCCTTTTTGAATAATCGCTAACATCTTTGAGTGTGAAGTTAAAAAAGGAACTTTTTTAACTGCACTATACTCAAATGTTGAATTAAAATTATAATTTTTTTTATTATATATATATATATAATGGATTACCATAAAAAGTATTTAGAATATAAGACAAAATATCATTTATTAAAAAAACAAATAGGTGGGATGGATCCAAATCCAAGACCAAATCCATGGGGTAAATTACCTCTAAATCCAGAATTAGAAGCAGGTAAACAAGCAGCCAGAGAAGAAAGACAAAGAAGACAACAAGAATTAGCTGAAATTGAAGCACGTACTGCTCAAGAACTCTTAGATAAAAAAAGAAGAAAGGAAGAAAGAATGGCTGAAGCAAAAAGAATAGAAGAAGAAAGATTAGCTGAAGCAAGAAGAGCAGAAGAAGAAAGATTAGCTGAAGAAAAAAGAACAGTTGAAAGACAGGAAGCAGAAAGAATCAGAAAAGAAAATGAATTAGCTACATTAAGTTTACCACCTGAATTAATATTTTATATAATGGAAATGGGAAGTATTAATCTTGAACGTTTAATAACAGCAAGAAAAAATCCTGAATTTAAAAACACAGTTGATACATTTATATTACAAATGTTAGAAAATGATGTTTATTCAGTTGAAAAAGTATTAAAAATATATAATTTAATGCCTGATTTAAAAGATAAAATGAAACCAATTATTTTATATAATTTGGAAAATATGAGAAGAACACCTGAACAATTATATTATATTTATATGAATTATGACGATATAGATTTTAAAGGTTTAATTATGGATATGGTATGTAAAATTAATGTATCTTCTCTTTCTTTGAATGAAATCATAGTCTTATATAAAATGATTCAAAAGAAATCATTCTATGATGAAATTAATAATAGAATTGCATCAAATAGAATATCATTATCAGAATTAGTTTCTTTATATTCAATAAATGAATTTCAGATGTCATTAATACCAATTATTAATGAAGCATATGATATTAAATTTTCAAGTATACCTAATATATATAGTCAACCAATATCTGATAAAATTAAACTATTATATGTAGCAATACACTTTTTATGCAATAGATTAATTGAATTAAATAAACCTGATATAAGATACGCTATTGAAATTGAATTCTTGGGTGCATCAGCGATTGTAGCTGGAACGTCCAATTTTACTTTTTCATATTATGCAGGAGCAGGAAATACATTAATAAAAGAAAGACTTGGATATATGGGGGATAATATAGGTATTTTTAACTTTAGTAATTTATTAAACAGAATAATAGGAGAAATTAAATCTAAGTCAGAATATGGCGTTAGAATAAAATCAGTTGGTCTTGTTAAAAAAATAAGCCAAACTGATAAAAAAAATATATTTAAATTTATATTTTAATTAAAATAAAATAATATTTGTTTTTAGTGCATTAATAATCAAGACCAATTACTTGATTAGTATTTGGGTCTCGAATTGCTTTAATATTTTCAATCTGAATATACCCATTATCCCAATCAGGATGCTTTTGGAAATCATTCTCTACCTTAAATGTTCCAAAATAATCATGACCAATTACAGGTCCTTGCATACCATGGTTAAGGGTAATAGCTTTAATTCCTCCAAAGAGTTCAATTTCATGATGGTTCTCAAGGAAGAAATTATAAACATATACATTCTCCATATTTTCTTCTTGAAAATATTGAGTATTAGTTGGAAACACCCATTCATCACCAAAATTAATTGGATGATAAGGAGTAATGCCAGTCATATGGTTTGTATTTTCATGAGATTTAATACAAATAGGGCCATTATGTTTTGTTTTAATTACACAACGGACAAATGTAGACTCGTTTCCATGTAGGATACAAGTGCCCTTTTTAATATCTTGAACTGGAATATATTTTTCCATATTATCCTCAAATACTCGAATCAATGTATTTTCCAAAATGCAAACAGTGCTAGTTGGATTGTAGAAAATTTGGCTGAATTGCTGAGAGCTAACAGGAGCAGAAATACCACCATATTTACATGATGGTTGAGGAGGTGGCATATTCATAAAAATTTCTTCAATTAGCTTCTGATATTTATCAAAATCTGGTGTCTTAAAATGTTGGACTCCCTTATCTTTGAAATTGAGGCACATTTTGTTTTTGTATGCAGATAGGACACTCATAATATAATGTTTGCCCCATTTTTGATAATATTCACGTCGCAGTGCCTTTTCGATTTGACCATCATTGTCATTGTCAAAATAAGAACAATCAAGATTCAAATCATTCAAAAATTGAGAAGACAAATTATGTGAAATTAGATTTTGAAATGCACTCAGATTATTATTTGAAATTAATTCAATAAATTTATTAGTGATTTCTTCTTCAGGTTCAGACAATGAAACTGTCTTATTATCCATCATATAGGCAATGCTATTGATAAAAACAGTTCCAATCATAGTGGCATCAGGAATAAAACCAAAGATGCCATTCTTTAATTGAGAAATATCATACAGCAATTTGGAATTGATATTATTACCAAATCCATAGGTGTTAAGTGTAATATTATTCTTCCCTGAATGATTATGAAGATAATCAGTTAATGTTGGAACAATTCCTCGAGGAGGGTCATTATTTGATTCACCGTCCGTGAATAGCAAAATATTAATTTTCTTTTCAGGGGTTTTAGATGCCATATCAATAGCAACCCGTAGAGCATCCCAAATATTAGTTCCTCCATCAGCATAAAGAGCATCAATTTTATCATGCAATCCGATTTTATTTTTGACTGGTTCAAGATTAGACAGAATCTTGGCTTGATACGAAAAACTAATTAGTGCCAGATTATCAGTAGGAGCAAGTGCTTCAACAACTGTTTTCATTGTATGCTTTACAAGGTCCAACCGATTCAAATTAAGCTTCTCTACAGCACTGGCGATATCGCAATTTTCTTGCATTGAGCCAGATGTATCAGCAATCATGATAATATTGACTGGTTCACGACCTTCGGCTGTATTAATATCAGGGATTACTGATACAGGCTGAACAACAGCTGATTGACCAAGAAACTCTTCAATGGCATCCTTAAGAGCACGATTAGGACGCAAATCATCTACAGTCATTGGATTGCGGGTAATAGGTGAATTACCATGTTGTTCAATCCACTTATAAATAGCATCTTTCTCATATGTATTACCATCATTATCACTATACGGCTCCTTCATTACGTTTAAAGTTATTGGGCAGAGATACGCTTGCGGAATACTCATATTAGCTTATTATATAGATATCTTTATATAATATTTTCAATTTTTCTCATCAAATCAACCGAAGGTTAATTTGATTAGAATAATTCTAATTGCGTGGAATCATAAAGATGTCCCACGATATTTTCAATTTTCCCATGAGGTTATTTAAATGGAGGTAATCCATATTTATTAAGGAAATCGTTATTCGCTTTTAAAGTAATTTCAGTTGGTTCTATATTATAAGAAACTGGTAATTTTTGTAATAATAATAATTTTTGCCCGTCGCCAATTACAGTTAAAGTTCCATCTTTAATTTCACCAATTAAATTTCTGTTTTTAGCATGGGAAAATATAGCAAATATTTTATTAAATTCGATTCTAAAAGTATCAATAATATCTATGTTTTTTATTTCTGATATTAACGAAAAACCATCATAATTAAATTTTGTTTTAATATATTCTTCATTAGGAGTAAATAATATTTTCCATTCTTTTTTATTTACTAATCCTTCAGGTAATAAATTTCCAATCTCAATAGTAAAGATTTGAATATAACCAAATGTCATTATTTATAATAAAAATACTTATTTAATTAAATTAACCTTTGTTCCATTCCAAAAGTGAATATAAGTTGTAAATAATTTAAAAAATGTGTTATTCTAATTATATTCGCGTAGCGAATTAAAGCGAATATAAGAAACTTTTCCTTTAAACCGAAGGTTATAATATGCCAATTAACCAAAGGTTGAGATTATCATTATTTTAATCGCTAACAATAACCTTCGGTTGTGAAAGTGATGTCATTCATATTCATTATTGAACTTTTTAGTTCAATAATGAATTAAATCGAATATAAAGTTCCTTTTGTTAATCTTCGATTTTCAACACCATACTCATATTATTTATTAATTTCTAATTATATATATTAAAATGAATATAAAAATAATTATTGTAATAATAATTGTTATAATATCAAGTATGTTTTTATTAAGAAAATTTTTTTATAATAATTATATAAGACATTTATATGAAAATAACTTATACGCACATTTTTCACAAGTAACAGAGAAAAATATGTTTTTATATCCTAAATATTTTTTAGCAAAAAAAACTGTTTATAAATTAAAAGCTGGAGATTGTTTATTTATACCTAAAAAATGGTGGCATTGGATTATATCATCGCCAAATACATTATCTGTTAATTATTGGGTTGAGGACCATATTATTAATAAAAAGCAACCATTTCATGAGAATAATTATATTGAAAAGTTTAATATTAAAGATTATTATAATAAATTAGATAAAATTAAAGTTGGTTATTATGATAATAATTCAGAATCATATACTGACATTTATAATTTAAATAATATTTATAAAATAATATCTAGTGAAGGAGGGATCATAACATTAGATAAATATATTAATAATGATAAATTTAAATCATTCTTAAAAAATACAATTAAACATCCTGATATTATTGTTGACAATGGATTAGAAGATAGTTCTAATTATTGGTATAATATAAATAAAATGAATACAGGATTACATTTTGATGATATGGATGGTTTATTATGTGTATTAGAAGGTGAAAAAACAGTTTATTTATATTCACCGAGTGAAACAAAATATTTATATCCACACGATTTACAACCTAAATGGATAAAACATCCATATGAAAATATAGAATTTAATATATATTTAAGTAATAAATTAATTAACAATAAAATACCTTCATCTAAAATATTATTTCAAAGTTTTTATAAAACTATGAATAAAAATTGTAAAATAGTAGATTTTTTATATAATAAATATGGAATGAATGAAATAGTATATGGTATTAAATGCGATAAAATTACTGGTAAATTATGGTGGGAATATTATTTTTATAATGTTGATAAATATAGAAAAACAAATAAAATTCCAATTAAAAAATATAAGCTCACTGATAAATTTATAAATGATTTAATTAAAATAAATGCATTAACTTCATTAAATATTAAAACTATTCCAAAAGAAATTATTAATAATTCAATAATAATGTCATTTGAAGTTCATGAAGATAAAATAATTAATGATATTGATTTAACTATAGCTGTTGAAAAAGAATTAACTATTCCATTTCATGCACGAACATATAGTGTAAAAATACAGAATTTTAAAAATGTTTTTATATTAGACAGAATGAAAAATTTTATAACTAATATTGACGAACGTTTAAATTATTTAGAATTAGATGAATATAAAGAACAAATATTAAATGAACTAAATAAATATAATTATGTAAATAATATGACAATTTATAAAAAAGGGGATATGATTAGTCTATTATATTTTGGAGTTAAAATGGAAGACTTTTTACAATTTTTAAATGAAAACAATTGGCCTGAACATTTTGTTAAATGGTATGAAAATAATCAAGAAGATTTATTGCATATTAAAAGAGAAATATGTATTAATTATAGAATAATTGATAATAAAATGATAATTGAAAGAACAAGTATTTATGGTATTATATAAATGGGTAACTCGCAGTTCAAAAATAACATTTTTGAACTTCGAACCCAAAAGAGTTAGCATACATTCAAAATTGATGTTATCAATTTTGAATGGCGACTAACACAAATATTGAAATAATATAAATATAATAATAATATTATGATTATTATGTTTAGTCCTCAGATAAGTGGAAAAATATTTGAAAAGGATATTCATGATTTTTTAACTAAAACACGGCATGATAAACTATTAAATGAAGCTCAAATTAGGAAAATTGATAGTACAATCACGGCTATAGATCATATGTTAATAAATAATAATGTTTATTATTGTATTCAAGATAAGAAATTAAAAACGAATATATCTAATTCTGACTTTAATCATTTTATTAAATGTGTTGAAAAAGTATCAGCCAAAATTAATCATACTTTTAAAATATATGCTATATATTTATCATTCACTGATTTTTCTAGTATTGCTAATAAACAATTAGAAGAAGAAAATGCTAAATATAAAGAAGGAAAATCGAATATAGAATATATTAAAATAAATAATAATACCAAAGAAGAAATAATTAAAGAACTACATTATTTCTTACATAATAATAATGTATATTTATATGATAATGATGATTGTATTATGTTATAACACATTTGGGTAGAGTTCAGTCATTTTAACCGCTATGAACAATGGTTAATTATATTCGCTACGCGAATTATTGTTAATAACACAAATCAGATGATTCAGATAATTCAGATTAAAAAATGAATTCAATCTCTAAAGCTTTTTCATTTAATAAAAATTGAATTATTTATTATAAAGACCTGTAATAATAAAATTATAATGTCATCAACATATAATGAGACAAATAATTTAATTTCAGTAAAAGGATTCATAGATATTGATGAAAATGGAGAAATTGTTATTGTTCCATCATTACCAAAACGCATTGCAAATATTCAACAAAATAACAAACGCAAACCATATGATTACTATGATGGTAAGGGTAGTTATGAATGTCATATCTGCCATAAAAAATTTGTGCGTAAATCATATTGGAAACGCCATGAATTATCACACGAAGAAAATTTTTCATGTGATATTTGTGGTTGTAAGTTTATGCATAATATACATCTAAATCAACATATGTTAGTTCATCAAGAGAAAAAACATAAATGCGATATATGTGGTATTATGATGCGTTATAAATACAATCTGGATAAGCATCGTAAAATCCATATCCCTTATCGTGATGAAAATGGTGATATTAAATATATGACTATAAAATAAATTTTTTTATTAATCTATAATTATATTTCCAATAATGTTTTCATTCATATAAATTATTAAATTTTCATTTAATAATTTATATCTACATCCAATAATTTCGTGTTTAATATGTTTAAGAAATAACTGTGCGTTGGTAGACTTTATAATTTTTGGCATCTTATCAATAATACTCCTATAATATTGCATTATATTATTATCATAATTGACAATCTCTGTTTGTTTCCAACTACTGCTTACATTTACACTAATCATATCTTTTACTTTCTCACAATAAAGTTTATTATCCATACTATAATAAACTTTATTAATACCAATATTTTTCAACATAAGTGTGCATTTATAACAAGGTCGAGCATTACCAAGAGTATTGTCATTTTTCTTCCTAACAACCATAATGTTTAAATTCTTATTTATTTTATGATTATTAATTATCCACCCATATTTATCTGAATATTTAATAGCTTTACCAAAATGTGTATTGATTGCATTTACTTCTGCATGAATTGCTGGGCAAATATGACCCTTAATATAATTTCTTTCAATATTAGTGCAGACATTACCTACAGGTTTCATTCCATGTAGCATTATAGCGGAAACAGATATATTAATATTAGATATATTAGGATAATTTATAAGTCGTTGAACCAATCGATTGAACCTCATTATAATACTTATATTAATGTATTTATTATAAATAAATTCAATTTTTCTAATTTATAGTATATGTATAAAGAAAAATATTTAAAGTACAAGAAAAAGTATCTTTTATTAAAAGATACTTTTATTTCTAAACAAAATCAAAAAGGAGGTTATCCTGAATTTACTTCTATTCAAGCTGGAACTTTTATATATAGATGTGCGCCTAATATTGGTGCTTTAAGCACATATCAAGGTAGATTAGCAAATACTAGACTTTGTGGAGATACTCATAAAACTGGTTTATATTTTGCTAATAGAGTATTAATATCTTTAGCTATGTGTATTGAATATAATAAATTAATGGAATTTGGAGTCTTTAGAGTTACTAGAGATATTGAAAGTATAACTAAAGGTAAATATGCATTCAGAGATATTAATCCAGAAAGATATATTAACAGAGATGGTTCATTTATTCCAAATGTTGATCCATTACCAGAAGAAAACGTTTCTCATATGGAATGTGATTTACAATTATTAGGTCCAAATCATACATATTTATTACCTGAAAATATTCAACAAGGAATAAGTTGTATTGGTTCATGTGAATTATTTTTATCAACATTAAATCCAAACCATTTGAGAAACATAGAATTAGTTGCAGCATTCAGATTTAATCCAGCTACTGTTAGAACAGCTGATGATTTACACCAATATATGATAAGAAATCATTATCCATTTCGTTTAGATAAATATATAGATGATGGTATATTAATTCAAATTATTTAAAAAATAATATTAAATCTGTTTTATTTATTCTTTCATCTAATTTATATTAGGAAAAATTGAAAAAATATTATTTTTTAGTATATATAATATTTTGTCATGGAAAGTGCTTCTGATATCAAGGAAATAACATTTAAGCGTAGTAATGATTTTTATCGTGTTGAAGGTAAGAAATTTTATGTTTGCAACAGTTGGTGCAACTACTTTGATAAGCGCAACAACCAAAAGTGTAATGAAGAATATTACCGTGATAAACCACGGAATTATCTAAAGACATATGAGCGAACAGAACAGCTCGTTTGCTATCTTGGACCTAAGGGATGTCCTTCACTTGTGTTTGTTGTTAAGAGTAGTTATAAGGGTGAATTACCTGAAGATATCACCAAGACACGCATGAAGGAACTTTACATGGCTGGCTTTATTCAGATTGCTGTAAGTTTGGCAGTATATTGTAATACGGTCATTCTTTCAGATGAAGCATTTCTAAGTTCAGAAAATTTAAAGGATGAATCTGAAAAGAATGTAATTAAGGCATATTTCTCTACTCTGGAAAAAATGCATGCGTATATTGATAGTATTGAAACAGAAAATCTAGGTATTTCAGAAAAGGAAAAATGTGCTGTTAGTGATGCTCGTTCTAGCACCTATTAACATAGCAGATTATTTATATCAGTATATGATGGAATATTAACACAATTTATAAAATAATTTTATAAATTTATATAATGAAATATAATTGTGATATACTAAAAAAAGAAAGAAATAACATGTGTATTGAAATTCAAGAAGGAGAAGGAGAATTTGAAAATAAAGAATCATGTGAAAAAACATGTTTTAACAGAGTATTAGAAAATGAAATTTCTGATTGGAAAAAATTTTTTTATGAATTATTTGATTTAAATATTAATGTTTATTGTAAAGGAGGTTCTACATTAGGATTAGTAGTTTTACAACATTTATTAACAAAATCACAAACACCAGAAATGATACGAGAATTTACTGAATTAAGATTAATTAAAGATTGGGATTTTACAATATTATTAGAACCATCACAAGATCCTAAACCAATAATAGCTATTGCTGAAAAATATAATTTTAAAAACGAAGCATCTTTATTTCCTATATTAAGAAGAAGACCAAATATTCAAATAGCTGGAGAACATTTATTTGAATTATCAATTAAAAATAGTGAAAATATGAGTGATTTAGAATTACCATTAACAACACTTAAATTTAAAATTACCCCATCTAATATTGATAATTTTTTTATTTTAACAAAATATTTTTTAGATTCGCAAGAAATAGAATTACCTAGAATATTGGAAATACTTACTACATTTGATTTTAATTCATACACACATAGTGTAATAAAAGGATTTTTTAATATTGAAGGAAGAGATATTGATTATGGTGGATTATCTGAAGATTTAATTAGAATACTTAATAGTATGAGGGGAGAAATTGAAACAGTTGGATTTAATCCAAATACTTTTATTCAATTTTTAGTAGCTCAGTTCAAAGAACCTGATAGATTAATTGTTAGATTTTTTGGAAAAAATGTTCCAAAGAGTCAAAAAATTAAACGCTTATTTGATAGACATGGTGTAAGATTACCACCATGGTTATTTGATGAATCACAATTTGATAATATTAATAGACTAATAGAAATATTTTTAAGCAAAATCAACGGTTATATTAATGATGCATTTAGTGAAGAATTATATACTAGTTGTATTGATTTAATGACACATAATATTCAACAAACATATAAAGATCCTTCTTTTAATGGTAAAACGCAGGCTAAATCTAGAGATACATATAAAAAACTAATGGAAGGTTATTATAATGAATTAACAAATTTCTTTACAAATGTAAATTTAGGTAAGATGGGTAAATATATAACCGATGCAAAATCTAAACCAGACCCTAGATTATTTAGTTTATTAAATTTTCTGGTTCCTAATGATAAAATGACAAGATTATATGTAGAGATAATTAGAATTAAAGGAAAAATAGAAAGTGAATTAAATATAGACGAAAGCAAGAAGAAAAATTTTAGTATTAGCAATGTATTTTTATTAAAAGGTAACAATACAAAATATTCTATTTTTATAACAATTTTTAACCCATGGGAAAAAACAGATGAATATAAGCAAAAATATAATAAATATAAAATAAAATATTTAATGCTTAAGAAACAATTAAAATTAATGTAAAAGTATAAAAAAGTTGATAGACGTCAAAGCTTATAAATGTTATTAAAAATATTGCATTGCAATATTTTTAATAAAAATTGATTTATTCATTCATTAAATAAATATATAATATATTTAATGGATTACGAGTTTGACATCATCACACGGGACCAAATCCCATCAAAAATTTACCTTTGTGGTAAAAATGATGAAAATGATTGGAAAAAAATTAACTATTTTAAATTTGAAAATGGTTTAGAATGTGTTATTGGTTCAGGTCGCTATTTATCTGCTAAAGATGCAATTGATAGTGTGAAAAGTGAGTTGGATTATATTATTGATATAGATAGACCAGATGAATTACAAACATATTTTTTTGAAAATTTTGATAATTTCATTCCATATCAAGATTGTGTTAAAATCTGGAATTATTATTTTGAAAATGAAGTTTTAATTAAAGAAGCATATTATTCTTATTTTGATAAAGAAGAATCAACAGATAATGATAATAATGATGATATGGAGGAAGAGGAAGAGGAAGAGGAAGAGGAAGAAGAAATGGAATCAAAAAACAAGTTTATTATTGATGATGATACAAGAGATAAAATAGAAAATTGTATTGATAAATATTGTGAAAAATATGTTAGTAAAGCAATTCAATGGGCTCGTAATAAAGTTCAAAATAAAGTAAATAAAAAATTTAAACAGATTGATGAAAAATTAGTATTATTTTAATAATTATTTATAAAAATTGATTTTATGGAATACTGTTTTTGAATGCACCAATTATACTAGATAGTTGTTTTTCTTTTAGACTAAATTAGAATTAGGAGGTTAACTCTAATAAAACTATATAGAATAATATAGTTTTATTAGGAACAAATTTCTCAATAGAAAATATAGACTAAATTAATGTTATATATTTTATTAATTTTAATAATATTAATAATAATATTATTATTAGTTTTTTATTTTAATGGAGAATCGTTTGATAACAATACTGATATTGAGATAAGTGATGACAGAGTATCAAATAGTGTTGTTAATTTAATTTTATTTCATTCAGAAGGACCACCACATGACAATGCATCAAATTTAACAGATACAGTAAATGATGTAATTACATTTGCGAAACCACATGTAGATAATATATTTGTATATAATCCAAGAATTTTAAAAAATTTAGGATATGAAAAATATGTTAAAGATTACGGTGATGTAGGAGAGGCAAAATTTAATAATGGTATACAGCATATAGGATTTTTAGGATTTCGTCCATTAACATTCTTATTAGAATTAGAAAAAATGAAAGATGGTGAAATTTTGGTTCATAGAGATGTAAATTATAAAAAATATCCACAATTAAAAGATTATACTAATTTTAAAAAACAAATTATTAAATATTTAGATGAATGTAAATTTGATGTATTTATTTCTAGAGAAAATGAAGACTTACAATTAATACAATGTTGTAAAACAAATGTTATCAGAGAATTGGGTAATAATGACGAGTTTGTTAAAAATTTTCCTTTATTAATATGTAATTTTATTATTATGAGAAAATCTAATATTACTATGGAATTATTAAGAGAATGGTTAAAAGCTTGTGAAAATGAAGAATGGCTTAATGGAAAAAAATATGGAGAAATGGACCCAAGATATTTTGTTAGTACATCAGAACAATGTTTAATAGGTGTAATAATTGCAAAATGGATTAAAGAAAGAAAACATAATATTCCAATAAATTATCCTGATGTTATAACAAATCGCACAATAACTGATTTAGTAAAACCAAAGAATTATGATTATTTATCAAATTTATAATCAAAGATTAAATCTTGTTTTATTCACCACACATAATTGTGAATTTTGGTTAATCTTATTATTTTTATATTTCAATCCAATTCATTGATGCATAAATTGTTTCATTTTGATTGCTTAATCTTTGAACTGTTAATACAATATAATCACTATAAAATCCAGCATTGTTATTAGTTGCATTTATTCCAGCTGTTAAATAAATTGGACCACCTAATGTTGTTAAATTTGATAAGTTTAAACTTTCATTTGATGTGAAATAACTACGATATAACAAATCAGCATTAGTTCTATCAATAGTCACTGCATATGATGTATTCAAATGATAATTTACAACACTATTTGTTATAGTTGAACCAGCTGGTGCTGTAGATATTGGATTTACTGTAGGTGATTTTATTCTATACAAACTATATAAAGCATTTGATGAACTAGTGCAAATAATAGCTAAAGATATTAATTTAACTATTTTTCTATTTAATGGTGTTAATTTAATACTCATAACATATGTTTCATTATCACCAGTAACTGATAAGCTAGTAGATGTATGACCTATACTAAATGGATTACCGACTAAATTATAGCCACCTTCACTTTGAACTGAACCACAAGTGCAAATTAATTGTCCACTTCCACCAGTTGAAGATAATTCCCATCTCATAGGAAGATTCGGAGATCCAACATATGGATATGATAATGTTGTATGATTAAAAGTATAAGCAACATATAAAGTTCCAGAATATACTACTCCCATTTTAACAATACCTACACCCAAAAATGCAAATTCAATATAATAAATTATATTTTTAGTAAAATCAACACTAACAGTTGAAGGTGCTATACCATCTAATTTATCATTCCAATTATTTCTTTCAATTGTTGTATCAGTTATTGTTCCATCTGCATTCTTCTTTCTTTTAACTATACTATAAATACCACCAGAATATTGAAAAAATAAACCATTATTCTCATCAAAATAACCAATTCTACTAGTAGTAGCATTACCATTAGTATTTGCATTTAATACTCCTGTCATCCTGATACATAATGATTTACCTGGTTGATATACTGTATATAATCTAGATTGTCGAATAACTCTATGATTATTTGCACTAACACTCATAAGAACAGATGCATCGTTTGTTTGATAAGTTGATGTTGCACCAGCACTTACATATTCATCCATAACAAGTGGATTTTTATCATAAATATGTTCAACATCTAATATACTAAAAGAGTTTGATACTTTAATATTACCAAATAAATCAAAATTCTTATTATCAAAAACATTTAAATTTCCACTTTTAATATTAACATCTAATGCATTTGCTGTTTGTGTTATACCAGTGCCGTTTGCCGCATGTAAATTAACATCAAGTGCATCTTGTAATGTTATATCACCTTGTGGTAAAACATAACTATAAAACGTTTGGATACTTAAAGTTCCTTGTGTGGAATTAGTATTAATATAAACTAATTTAAAAAACTTATCTGTTAATTTTAAAGTAATTGTTTTATTTTCATTAGCAGTATAAGAATAAGTATATTTTTTTGTTAAAGAAGTAGCCGATGGTCCTAAATATACTTCTATACCATCAACTGCACTTGATTTATCTGTTTTTATTGTTATGGTTACTGACTCAAAAGTAGATACATCTTCGACAATACCTGTAAATGTTGCATTAGATAATAATGCTATATTTGAACTATTAAGATATGATAAGGTTTTACTCATTATAATATTATATAATATTATATAATTAATAAACCTTTGGTTAATTTAATGCTTTTTTTAATTCAGTTATTGATATACTTGATTTCTCATAAGATACTAAATGATTTTTAACTGCTTTCATCATGCTTTTAAGATGACTTAATTTAAATCCATATTTAATTAATTCATCTTGTGAATAAGTAAATGTTTGAAATACATCATCATCTTCTGATACTAACTTTAATTTTTTATTAATTGTTAATTGACTACAATTAATAGATAATATATTATCTTTTTTATTTTTATTTATTTTAATTCTAATATTAAATGCTTTAATTTCTTTATTTGGTTTATCAAATTCTAATAATTTATTATCCATTTCTTTTTCTGTTTTAGCAGATATTACTAATTTATTTTTAACAAATAGATGATCCAAACTTGGGTCAATAATATCATAAATACTATTTATCCTTTCTATAATCTTTTTATCCATATTATATAATACTACATAAAAAATTGAAAATTATTTAATTAATTTAATTAATAAATAATTAATGGAACACGCTAATCAAATACAAACTTGGTTTAATAAAAAAACCAAACTATATAAAAGACATGATTTAGATATTTTAAGAAAATATCTAAATGAAATTGACAAATCATTAATTAATAAAAATATTATTAATTTTAGTAGTGATATTGAATTTGTATATTATGATTGTAATATTGATAATATAAGACCAGAAAATATTTTTAAACTTAATTGGTATTATATAATTAAAAGAATGAAAAAATTATTTCAAAATGTTAAAATTAAAATTAATTATGAATGCCCTAGTATTATTGAAACAGATATAAAAGAAAAAAGAACAATGTGTTATCAGCATGATGTTTATATAACAATTAGAAATAATAATGTTATTTATGATTACGTGTTAGAATATTTTGAAACTAAATCTCATAATATAAAAAAAGACACCGATAAACAAATATGCACAACTCAATATGTTAATATTTATAGTATTTATAAAGAAAAACAAAATTTATATGATTATATGAAATCAACAATTCATAATTTATTAGTATTAGTATGTGCAGCTATTAATGACCCATTTCAATTATCAAAAGTAAATTTTTTCAAAAATCATAATAATAAATTAACATTAAAGAAAGATACTGAATTATTTAATAAAATTATATCAATTAAACAAAATAATAAATTTCATTTTGAAGAATTTTTTGAAAGTATGAATCCAAAGAATGGGACTACTGGGGATTATTTTGAATTAGATGAATTTATAGAATTTATAGAAGATAATTATAATATCAAAATAGAATTAGATGATGATGGAAATTGCTCTTATAAAACATTTTCAAAATTAATTATTTCATTAGATAAACAAGTTTATTCTAAATACATACAAGACTATAAAAAGATTTATCAATATGCTATGGATATATTATTTGATTCACAGAAACAAATAATAGACTTTATTAAAATATTTAATGAAAAGAAAACAAATTTACCAGATTTTATTAATTTCTTTTTCCTTAATCATATTCAAAATTATAAAAATAAAAATACTCTTAGTAAAGTTAGAGGAACATTAAATGAAATTATAAAAGATCCAACACCAGAACGTGCATGGCAAGTCTGAAGTTATTATAAGTTGTTAATTTATTAAACTCTGCTTCGATTAATTATATAATTTTTTTTATCAATTATGATAAAAACATATTATATATTATAATAATGAATACTGATATTAATGATTTATCAAAACATTTTAATAAATTGCAAATTATTCCATTCAAAAAAAATAAAAAATATGATGTTGATTTTTTAACAGTTTCTATGAATAAAATGAGAATTGGTAAAAAAAAAATTGTTAAAAATAATGTAATTAAAAATATTAATACAAAATATGAATTATTTTCAATGTTAAATAAGAAATTATTTATGGATGAAGTATTTGGACCAGTATTATTAAAATACTTTCAAAGACCAATTATATCCTTACCAATGATATCATTAAAAATGATATCAGAAGAGAGTAATTATGATGCCGATAATGAAGATAGTAGTATTACTGAAATTGATATTGATTAAAAATTGAAATTTATTATTATAATATAGCATTATAATAATAAATTATGGCATGTCATTACAACTGCCCAGTAGATAACTTTGTATTTTTAGTTCATAATGTTCTCCAACGCGACCATATTGGTATGGAATATATCCGGCGTTTTTTATTCTGTAGTTCAACTTGTAAACAGAATTTTAAGAAAGATTTTACAACTGTTGATGAAAATGGTTATGAATATTATAATAAAGTTGAATCCTGTCATTATAATTATTGTCCAATGATGATGATGGATGATGTTGATGCATATAAACAAAAACATAATAGTAATTATAAGAAACGAGAGGGTTTGATAGTTGAATTAGTTAAAGCTGATGCAAATGAACAGCAACAAACTATTGAGCAACAAAATGTTCAGATTTAATAAAAAAATTGATTTTTTTATATTGTAATTAGTAATTATATAAATTATGGATACTCAAAGCCATAATGATAATAATATTTGTTGTGCGTGTAATCAAGATAAGGATACTATTAAGATAATGTATTATTTTCCAAAAAATGAGATTTGTGGAATTTGTAAGCAAAATGAAGTAAAAGAAGAATTCTATTTAATGAATCACAAATGGCGTGAATATGGTGGATATTCAAAAGGCATTTATTCCCGTCATGTTTGTTCTAAAGAATGTTTGGAAATTTATGAGCGAGACTATCGATGCAATTATTGTCATATTTGCACTTATAATGATATTGATTACAAAAAGGGCCCAGATGGAATGACTTATTGTGATAATGATGATTTAACTGTTGGTAATAAGCCGTGTTATTATCTGAAATTTGGCGGAGAATATAATAATGATTATAGTCTGGAGAATGAAAAGAATGAGACTGAGAATCAAAACTGTTAGCGAATAGCACATAACACAATTCGAAAATTAAATTTCATTTATTTACGACCTTTACCTTTTCTTGATGATTTTTTTGATGATTTTCTTGATGTTTTTCTTGATGATTTACGTGATAATTTTCTTGATGATTTACGTCTTGGTTTAATATCATCATCATAATAAACAGTTGGTTTATAAACAGCAGGTTGATAATATGGTGAAACTTGTGGAGTATATGGGTCATAAATAACTTGTGCCCCTGGAGTATAAGGATAATAAGGATTAATTGTAGCTGGTGGAATTGCTGGTGTAAATTTCTTTGGTGGAATTACTGGACCAGCTGGATTAAATATTGACGGATGAGAAACATTAGTTGATCTAATTAAGACATTTTCAGGAACAGTTTCTAATATACCAGTATCGTATTTAACTTCATAATAATTTTCAAAGGTATTTGGGTCATATGCATTTGCTAATTGTCTAAGACTTTTTACTGTTGCACTACTATAATTTAAAGTATTCTCGACTCTTTCTCCAACTTTAAATAAAGGAAATGTAAAATTTTGACCATTAACATTATACCCACCTTTTTGATTTTTAAATTGTTTTTTAAGTTCAAAATATTTTATTTTATATTCTAAATACTTATTTTTATAATCCATTATATATATAACTGGAGAATTAAAAAAATCTTTCAAGCATACAAACCCAACACTGTTATCAACGGAAAAACAAAGGTTGTATCAAATAAAAATTGATTTATCGTTGGACGCCCAAAACAATATAAATCTTCTGATTTATATTGTTTTGATAGGCGTCAACGCAAAAGCAAAGGTTGTTTGAAATCAATAGATTTTATAGACAAAAGTCTAAAAAATCTATCCTTCAAATAAAAATTGATTTATATTTACCTTATAAAGATACCTTTAGTTATAATGTCTTCTAACGAAACAACTGATAATAATGAAAATGTAATGATTGAAGAGATTGATGAATCTACTTATCGTCATGTTCCAAATGATAATGAACATCAAGTAGGAAATGGTAGTAATGCTCCTACTGCCTATTCTTTTGGTGGTTCTACCTCTCGAGATTCCACAACAAGTTCTATCGGAGTGACCGGATTTGGTGGTCTTCCATCTAATACAGCCCCTGGTTGTTTTGGGGGTCCTCCTCCTAGTTCTATTCCAAGTGCTTTTGGAGGTCAACGACCTGCCACTACAGGTGCATCTTCTAGCCAAGGATTTGGATTAGGATTTGGTTTGCGTCAAGGTCCAGCACCTAATCCATCACCTTTTTCAATTCCAGGGCTTAATCCAGCAACAGCACCTTTACCTTCAAGTATGGCATTTGGTTTTTGTGGAGGTCCTCCGAGGCCTGTAGAACGTCATCCGGAAACAGGACAACCAATTAATCATCCTGCACATCATATGCCTCATAGTGCGTGTGGCGGAGTTCAACCTCCAGTATCTCAAGTATTTGGAACTACATTTGTTGGCGGTAATGATAAAAAGAAAAATATCGATACAATTTATTCAAAGCTAGCTCAGGCTCGCGCTAAAATTGCAGAACTTAATAAATTTCTAGATGATATTTATGAAACTCTGCCAAAAATTCAATAATTTTTTTAATATAAAATATAATAATGAATTATTTAATTGATGTAAATGCAAAAGAAAGAGAATTAGAAAGTAAAAGAATAGCAAATTTATATTTTGATGAATTAAAAAAAGATATTAATAATACTAATATTATTACAACTATTTTTATTAATTTTTCACAACAATCAAATAGTTATAGTAATTTTATAAAAGAAACAAGTATAATTAATAAATATATTAAAATATATTTATTAAAGAAATCTGGGATTGAATATTTATTTGGGCCGTTATATGTTGACAATGATAAATTATTTAAAATACATATAGCTATTGGAAATATGAAATTTGATTATTATACTGATTATTTAGAAACAATACATAATTATATTAAATATAATAATATTGATAATTACCTTATATACTATTAACCATTGTTTACAGCGGTAATATAAAATAAATTCATAAATGAATAAGAACAACGGTTAAATCTTATGATTTATCTTTTGATTCACCATGTAGTCTAATAATACACCATTACTTGTTTTAATCCATCCATTAACAACAATTTCATTTCTATCGATTTTATCATGGCATTTACTACATAAAATAACCAAATTGTATTTTGCATGTTTCTTAATATGTTGTTTATCTTTAACCTTAACATCATCACAATCTTTTTGAAAGTTAATATGATGGCTTTCTAAATGATTCTTAGAATGGCAAATATGACAATCAAACATTATAACATCTTTATTATAATTACTTTGTTTAATATGATAATTATCATATTCATATTCTAATTCTTTAGTTCTTGTATTGAACTCATCATTTCTCATTAAATATTTCGCTACCATAACACCATAATATTTATCGCCTTGGCCTTCTTTTAATTCTCTTGAATATATAAGCATGTCTTTAACTTCATCATAACTAACGCTAATATGCATTGTTTTAATATTTTTAATATTCTTAACTGATGGTAGTTCAGCAATGCTATGGAGATGTGTTGCTGTGATAAAGCTAGTATTATTTTTCTCCAATGTTTCTAACATATAGCTTACGATAATATTGGCTGATTTTTCCTCAGTCCCTCGGCAAATTTCATCAGCAATTACTAGTGTATTATTATTATTTCTTTTAAGAATAGCCATTAGTTCAATCATCTCTACCATAAAAGAACTCATTCCGCGAAAGATATTATCATTACCAACAATACGAGTAAATAAATTTTTATAAGGCTGATAAATAAATTGTTTAGCAGGAACATAATAACCAATTTGAGCCATAATAATACTTAATCCGATACTCTTCATTAAGGTTGATTTACCAGATGAATTAATACCATACAATAGGATTCCACAATTATTTTTACCTAATGTAATATTATGTGGATGATAAGCAGTGTCTGTATTAATTACTTCAACAATTGGATGTCTTAATTCAGTTGCATCAAAATAACTAACTTGTTCTTCATTTATGGTTGGTTTACAATAACCATTATTATAAGCACAACTTGCCCCACTATTAAGAAAATCTAACATTTTAATAATATTAGATGCATTAATTATAGTATCTTTATGGTTATCAATAATAAAATTAATTTCTTTATAAAAAGCATCTTTCATCTCAGTAGCTAGTTTTTCTTTCAAGCTAACTACCTTGTTTGAATACTCCGTAATATTCTTACAGGTAATTTTAGTATTATTAGCTAACATATCTTTGAACTCTAAATCACTTACTTTAATCTCAATACTACCAACATTAAACGTATTCATTTTGGATAATTTTTCTTGCAATATTTTACTTCTTCTTTTAGTCATAATCATATAATGACCTTCTCTGTCATTGCTCTTAAGAGTAATACTATTACTGTCTTTCTTAATAACTTTGCTATTTTGTTCTTCAACAAATTTCTCTAATACAGTTACTAAATTATCCATAAAATTAGTGCAAACATCAATATCAGCTGTTAGTTGAATCAAATTAGCATATTTATTATTAATTATAAAATTCTTCTTTTCTTCTTTATAATTAGCAAATGATAAACTAGAAATATAATCTAAATCAAATGTATTCTTAATATAATTATTTATTTCTTTTAAGTTGTCTGATATTTCTTTATCAACACCTAAATTATTTTTAATTATTTTTCTATCTTCATCTTTAATTAATCTAACAATTTTAAATACTTTATTAATCTGTTCAATGCTATTGTATAGATGGACGAGTTCGTAAGGATATACTTTATTTAATTCCATCTTACGAATAATTTTAGGTAAATCATAAATATTATGCATATCAGTTGAAATCTTATTAAACAATTTATCCTTCATTAAAATATCAATAATTTGATATCTTTGATTTAATTTATCTGGATTAATTAAAGGGTTGCATAATTGGTCAATTAAAAATCTTTTACCCATTGGAGTATGACAATTACAAATAATATCATACAATGTTTTTGGCTTTTCATGGTTTGGCAATATATCTAATTGGTCTAATGCTTTATTACCCAAAAATAATACATCGTTGCTATCAAAATAAGAAGGTTCATTAAGTTTTTCTAAAAGAATTGGTTGATGATTCTTAGTGAATTCAAGTAATCCAACTAAAGAAAGTCTTGCATAATTATAAGCATGTAAATTAATACTATCAAGATTATTATTAAAAATATTTTCAATAACTTCTGTTTGATATTTAGCATTGTTAACTAATTGAGGATTGGTTAATTTATATGTTGTCATACCTTCTTTAATTCCAATATATTTAATAATATCATCTGGTGTCATTCTATTGATAGTTCCAATAGAATTTATCCCATTAGAAAAATGATAAATAGTTTCTGTTGGTGGATATTTTTCAAGAAATCGAATAGCATTATCTAAAGCCAACATAGTATCATAAGTAGTCGAAACAGTTTCATAACAACAACCCTGACCTGATGACATATCATAAGCAGTTATACCAATACATAAAATTGGATTCGGTGTCTTTAATTTTAAAGCATCAAATACAATACATACTAAATATTTGTTAATATTATTAGTATTAATATTAAGTAGGGTTGATGGTGAAAATATTCCAACAACTTCTCTCTTTGGATTAGGTGGTTCAGTTGTTTGGTCAATTCTAATAATAGTATATCCTAAACCAACAATTCTTTCAACCATATCTTCAACAATATAAGAAGGAAACCCCATCATACGAGGATTAGAAGTAGTAAGTGGTTTACTTTTATTTTTCTGAGTTACAGTCATATTAATACGCTCACCTAAATAATACAAATCTGGTCCATTATCATCTGTATTATATGCTTCATGAAAACTTCCAACTTGCATTAAAATAAGTGTTGATTTTCCAAAAATTTTAGTATAATGGTCATGAATATCAAAATAATCTTTAACAAATATCTCTTTGTTATAGCCTTCCATTTTATTATTAGTCATTTA
>JACCDO012204011.1_pt1 | contig 75738 bp, 70 predicted proteins | sample 7446101 | NCBI WGS metagenome assembly JACCDO01 (sample SAMN15323440, study PRJNA562643) | freshwater metagenome | isolation source: river surface water | place: USA:Blue River Watershed | collected 2017-08-16
GAGACCGTAATGAACGTTGAATAGAAGCTTGTTTTGATGGATTGTAGAAATGAGGCAATACTCAAAATGGCCAATACATACAGTAATTGTCCAAATTCAATACCCACGTTAAAAGCAAATAATGGACCTGACCGTTAAGGTGATAACTCGTTCAACAATCATTGGTAACGACAGGAGAATTCCAATAAATAAAGAGACCGTAATGAACGTTGAATAGAAGCTTGTTTTGATGGATTGTAGAAATGAGGCAATACTCAAAATGGCCAATACATACAGTAATTGTCCAAATTCAATACCCACATTAAAAGCAAATAATGGACCCGCAACATCACTTTCTTTCCCTAATAACTCGATCAATAAATTTGAAAACCCCATACCGTGAATAAAACCAAATACCAAGGCCATTAGGTAATAGGATTTTGAGGTTTTTTCAATGGCCGATAGCATAGAAAAAGAGATATTGGTTGAATTACCAATGGCTTTTAAAAAAGGAAGAATTGCCGATATAAAAATGGTTATGGCGATCGAAAGTTCAACCCAAGTGGCGGGTAACGTTAAATATCCCGTACTACATGCAACCAGTGTTATACAATGCCCAAGGGTAAATGCCGATACTAATACGATTACAGATTTCCAAGAATTCAATGTGTATCGAATACAAAGACACCATAAAAATAACATATGATCATAGCCATCTAAGTCTAAAATGTGATACAGACCGGTGGCGAACCAGGTTGGAAATTCATTTAATAACCAATCTATCATAGTACTATTGTAATTTCGCCTCGCAATCTAGGAAATACATAGTAATAGCAGGGTATGTTGTTGGAAATATCTATAAATAGTCAGAAAATAATTTTGTAATCCGTGATTATAACCGTTCTATATAGAATCCGAATAGTCTTTATTGCGTTTGCCTTGTGGATGATAATACCGTCCATGGTGCATCCATTTTATATTGGAATAACAGAAATCGAATACAAGCCTAAGTCCAAATTAATTCAAGTAAGTATAAAATTATTTTTGGACGATGTGATGTCGGAAATCAATGCTAAATCCTCGGTGAAGTTTCATCCGGAGAAGAAGAATTCTTCGGAGAACAATCGACTATTATCGGAATTTGTAGGTAACGATTTTTCCATAAAAACAGCAGTTGATGAAAAGAAGCTCAGCCAATCAAAGAAAATACCTTTGACATTTATAGGTTGGGAATTGGAAGAGGGTGCTATTTGGATGTATTGGGAATCAAACAGTGCATTGCAGAAATATGTGGCCGTGGAAAATACGCTTTTGTGTACAATCATTAATCAACAGATCCATATCATAAAGATAATTAGGCCAAATGCAGTAAAATCTGAAAGAATTAGCTGCTCTGCTCCTAATTGCTTGTTTTATTGATAATTCAATGACCGATAACTAGTTGAAAACACTCTGTTAAGTATTTATCCACATTTTTTTATACATCCTTTAAGCGATAATTTCCTTAACTTGTTGTATGTCTATTAGTTAGGGTGGTTTTTAGGATTTGAATTTTAGGGGGTTACAGTTCTTATCGGTTATAAATGTTATTTCATCGAAAAAAGTATGTTAAAAATTCATTACGATTGTAGCTGTAAATTTTTAAAAATCAGTCTAATGAACAAAAAGTCTCTATTGATGGTCATGGCTGCAAGTGCTTGTGCGATTCCATACGCAAAAGCGCAAACGGCAGGTTCGGGCGGAAGCACGGACGGTGACACACTGAATGTAGGTACGGTGACTGTAACGGCAATTGGTACAACCAAGAGCGTACGTAAAACGGGTTACACGGTATCTCAAGTTCAAGGAAAGGGTTTGGTTTCATCCGGCGAAAGCGGGGTTATTCAAGCTTTAACAGGTAAGGCATCCAATGTCCAAATTACCAGATCTGCAGGTGATCCAGGTGCCGGTGCGTACATTCAAATTCGAGGTCAGAACACCATTTCAGGTAGCAACCAACCATTAATTGTAGTGGATGGGATACCTGTAAGTAACTCAAGTTTTGGTGGCGGAACAGATGGAGTAGTTCAGCAATCTCGATTGAACGACTTAAACCCATCGGACATTGAGTCAATTGAAGTACTTAAAGGTGCTGCTGCTGCTGCAGTTTGGGGAACTCGTGCTGCTAACGGTGTGATTGTTATCACCACCAAAAAGGGCAAGCGCGGTATGTCGATTGAATTTAGTTCCACGTATTCGATTGATCAAGTTAACCGTGAATATGAAAAGCAAGGAACTTTTGGTCAGGGATCGGTTGGTAAATTTACTGCTAACGCGGCCAATAGTTTTGGTGATAGAATCGCATTGCGTGATGGTTCTGACAGTATCAATCCAGCCGGTGCAAAATTCGTAGCCGATGACGGTACTGTTTACGGTGCTTATGCTGCAGTTCCAACCAATGCAGCAAATTCAGCGGGTGCTAAAGGCGACAAAACAGTTTATAACGACAAAAACAGAGATCAGGTTTTCCGTAATGGTATTACCATGAATAATAACTTGTCTATTTCTTCTGCCAATGAAAAGAGCAATATGTTCTTCAGTTTAAGCGATTGGAATCAACAGGGTATTCTAAATGGTACTTCCGATTACCGCAGAACAACAGCTCGTTTAAATTTTACTCAACATGTGAATAACAAATTGGATGTGGGATTAAATGCGTTTATGTCAAAGACGAACAGCAATCGTATCCAGCAGGGGTCAAACTTAGACGGTTTGTATTTAGGTTATTTGCGTACCGCACCTGATTTTGATAACACGAATTATCGTGGAACTTATTATTCTGCTGCGGGTATTCCAAAATTCAACGCACATCGCGGTTATCGTAGATATTTAGGTGATGTAGCACCTACTTACAATAACCCAGGTTGGACATTAAATGAGCAAACCAATACTTCCAATGTAACTCGTTTTACCATGACTCCAGAATTGGGTTATAAGTGGAAAGAAAATTCGAAGTTTATTGCCCGTATGGGATATGATATGTCTACGGATCGCAGAATTACTTATTTCCCAGTAAATTCAGCAGGAAGTTTCGCAAATGGAGCGTTTACGGATCAAAATATTCAGGAATCCGAATTAAGCATGCATTTTATCAACCAAAGTAGCTTTAAATTAAGTAATTCCATCAATTTGAATACTACAGCAGGTTACTTGTATACTTACAATACCTTGTATAGTATTGGTGGATCCGCTTCTCAGTTTATTATTAGAGATCAAGATCGTTTTGCATTTATTAATGCAACCACCGAAAACCAAGATCCATTTAATTCTTACAGTGAATTGTTAAATAATCGTTTGTATGCAGTGTTGGATTTTGATATTCAAGATAAATTCTTCATTCAAGCTACAGCGGCTTCTGAAGCGTCATCTACCTTTGCTGACAGATTCTTCTCTCCAAGTGCAAGTTTAGCCTATGAACTTTCGAAGGATTTGCCAAAGAGTGATCTTTTGAGTTATGCCAAATTAAGAGCTTCCGGTGGCCGTGTGGGTGTTGCGCCTCCGGCTTATATTTGGAATACTAACTACGTTAGTGCTGGTTCTTCTTCAGGATGGGGCGATTATATGGATGCTTCTCTGTTTGGTGGTTCTATCTATCGCAGTTCAACTCAGGGCAACCCAGATATCCGTCCTGAAATGAAAACCGAAATTGAAATTGGAGCCGACTTTAAATTCTTTAAGAATAAAGTTTCTTTGGGAGTTACTTACTATAAAAACAACATCGAAGGTGCTGTTTTGCCTATTACAGTAGCGAATTCTACAGGTTATTCTAATCAGTGGAAAAATGCTGCTGACTTATCTAACAAAGGATTTGAAGCAGATCTTAACGTAAACGTAATTAAGAAGAAAGATTTGGTAGTTAATGTTTACGGTAATTTCGGTATGAACCGCAATATGGTGGAAAGTCTAAGCGGTGCTGCACCTATATTCTTACAAGGTTTCACAGGTACTTCTTCAAGAGCCGTTGAAGGTCAGGCTATGGGAGCATTCTGGGGCGGGAAATGGGCTCGTGACAACGACGGTAAATTGTTGTTGGATGCCAATGGATTTCCTCAAGCGGCTTCCGAAGAAGGTGTATTGGGCGATCCTAATCCAGATTGGAGAGGTAGCATTGGTTTGAATGGTAATTTCAAGCGTTTGTCTTTCAATGTATTGGTGGAAGCTTGTCAAGGTAACCAAATGTGGGCAGGTACTTACGGTATCTTGAAAAACTTTGGTATTGCTCCTGAAACTGCCAATGAATTCACTGTTACAGCCGATGAAGCTCTAAACATTGTAGACTATCGTGGTGTTTCTATTGCAGCAGCTGCTGCTAATCCAGCTGCTGGTAATGGTTTAGTAATGACCAATGCCGATGGTACGATTACTTGTCGCGGTAATATCGAAGACTATGGAAACGGTAAAGTATGGTTGAACCAATACTGGTATACCGGTTTAGGTGGAGGTTTCGGTTCGGTGTCTGAGCAATTCATTCAAGATGCTTCTTGGGTACGTTTACGTGAGTTGACTATGAACTATGCGTTACCAGAAGGTGTTGCCAATGCATTACACGTACCAGGTGGAATCACTGTTGGTTTCACAGGCAGAAATCTTGCACTTTGGACTAAGTTCCCCGGTGTTGATCCTGAAACAAACTTAACCGGTGTAACAAACGGTCGTGGTTTGGATTACTTCAATAACCCAGGTACTAAATCGTTCATGTTCAACATTAAGTTTAACTTATAATTAGAAGGGAATTAAGAAAATGAAAAAATTATCATACATATTGGTTGCTAGTGTTGCTTTGATGGTAGGAGTTTCTTCCTGTACCAAAGACATCAAGGAAATCAATAAAGTAAATCCAGGGCAATTCAGTGATTCAGATCCAACGTTGATGATTACCGGTGCCCAATTGGCAAACGTATTAGTAAACGAGGGAGAAGCTGCTCGATTGGCAGGTATCTTCTCTGGCCACCACAATGGCTATGATCGTCAGTTTGTATCGTATGCACAGTATAATATGACCGCTGGGGATTTCAATACACCTTGGGGTAATTTATACACCGAAGGCATCGCACAATGTAGAATTATTCGTGAAAAAGCAGCTAGAGCAAATAATAAATTGTTAAACGCGGTTGCTTGTATTACCGAAGCAAATTTATTATTAACTGCTTCTGCTTTATGGGGTGATATTCCCGATTCAGAGGCTTGTAACGATGCAATTACAGCACCAAAATTTGATAAAATGTCTGATGTTCATAAGCACGCAATTGCTTTATTGGATTCAGCGTTAGCTTATGGTGCTGCAGGTCAGGCTTACGGTTCTGCTTATGCTGGAAGTTATGACTGGGCTGAAGTTGCAAATACGTTGAAAGCTAGAGCGTATCTCCGTATGGGTGATTACACCAATGCATTGGATGCTGCAAAAAATGGTATTGCTGCCGGTAACGACTTAATGGCTGATCACAGTCAAGCAACTCCAGGTGCGTGGAATTTGTACTACGATTTTCTTGATTGGAACCGTGCCGGTTATATGACCGCTAGTGGATCTCACATGGAAGCCTTGTTAGATACAGGTTCTGCAAAGTGTCGCAATAATGCAAAAACCGATGAGTTAAGTCGTTACGACAACTATTTCTTGGTTGATTATTACACACCTTTGGATCCAAACATCGACGGTGGTATCTTCTCTGCAACCAACAATTTCCCAATTGTTTCATACATTGAGAATGAGTTAATCTTGGCAGAGTGTTACGCACGTGGTGGCGATTTCCCCAATGCGTTGGTACATTTAAATAATGTGCGTTCTTCAAATGCTGCTACTTACGGCGGACAGTATGACGCGTACGATTTAACGGATTTTGCTAGTCCTGCCGATGGAATCAAAGAAATATTAACCGAAAAATATGTGTCTCTTTACGGTCAGATAGAGCCATGGTGCGACGTTCGTAGAACGAAGAATACCATTGGCGTAACTCCATACACTGGAACGCAACTTCCACAACGATTCTTGGTGCCTCAGGATGAAATTAATGCCAACAAAAATGCTCCAGCAGCGGGTAGTTTATTTGATGCATTAGAATTGTGGCCACAGTAATTAATTGAAATTCTAATAATTTAGTAATTACGAATCGTACGATTTGAGTTAAACAGAAAGGGCGGCCATTGGCCGCCCTTTCTGTTTAGTAGGTTATTCAATTATCGCAAATCCAGTATAATAGTCTATTGTGTTGAATTCATTATTTACAGTGGTAATACCAAGAGTTTGGAAGTGTATAGTTATGGTTAAACCGTTCCATCGAACAGGAATATCAATGGACTCCATATCTATTGTATTCCGCTTAATACCATCACCTGAGGATTCTTCGGATTTTAATTTCTTCATGATATCTATATCTTTGAGTTTTTCTCGCAGGTATATTTTTAGTTCAGTATCCGTACTGTTTCTGTTGGATTTCAAAACAATAGCTTCATCGTTGTATTCCATATTTCCCAAATAAGCGGATACGGTTTTACCATTTTTGGAATACTGAAATTCTTGCAAAAAAGTGCTGTAACTCTTAGAAATCGGGATAATAATTTTATTTTGGTACAAACTGGATTGTTCTTTTGTTATGGGTTTGTTCCAAACAAAGGTTTTCATTTCTGCTTGATCGGCTTCTGTGAAGGTGGCATCTGATTCACTGTAGCGATTCTTATACGAAATAACGGGTAATTTCCATTTTGTAATCAAATTACTAACGGCTTGCCATGCGCTTGCGTATTCGTTATCATTGTTGGGTTTATCAATTAATTTGATTGGTTTGCCAATAGAATTCTCGATGTTGTACATATTTCGATTGCTACATAGGTACTCCAAACATTCTTTAATTTCATAACTGATTGAGTCGATGAAATATCGCTGCTGTAATTCAAGGTCGGATAGTTTTTTATTCCCATTTTCAGAATTAACCGGTGCACCTGCAGGCACGTTATCGGGTACCGCGGGTGCTTCTATCGATTCTCGAAAGGTGGTCTCACGCATATAAATCTCGTTTTCTTTGCGCAGAACAGCAATTGGAGGAAGCGTACTGGGAGGGGTCCAATTTTTGAAGTAGCTTTCCCGATTGAAGTTTTTAATGGTTGTATCGCCCTCGTTGTACATGTTCAAGGTGGATAAATACCCCAATAATCGGGTTTCTTGGCTTTCCACCGACCATCGATGAAAATTGTATTTCGGTAAAAATCGAGCGGCTAGAGTTAAAACAAGAAGTGTAAGAGGTAAGACCAAGATATTGGGCTTTTTTACGAATGCATAATAGCCGGTGATTAATACTAACCATACATCCAGATAAGTTAGCGCCACCCGTAATTCGGTAAATCCATATTCGGAAATCCTGACGTACAAAGCAATAAATAACAATGGCATCAAGGGCAGCAGCAACCAAGAAAATCTGCGGTAAACGTTGGATAGCCATTTATTGTCGTCCTCAAATTGAAAAGGGTAGGAGATCAATACCGTGAAATACCCTACTACAGAAAATACCATGGTCATCAAGGAAACGATACCTTTGGGTAACGACCATAACCAAGTGATTTTTGCCATGTACATGTACAAGATGATGAGGTACAGGGCGATGATGGGTATGAGGATGTAGCGAACTAGATTTTTAAGTACTTTGGTGTAATTGTGCTGCTCTTCAACCCAATTTTCACCATCTTCGGTACAATTAATAGCGAATATGAAGGCATGCCCAAGAATAAATACAAAGGCGGCCATGTAAGCAAAAAACTCATCGGGAACAGCACCTTTAATAATGAGCAAATTGAAGGTGAAAATTGACAGCGCAATACCGCCATACAAGATCCCTGCATACAATGCTGCCACCACAAATTGGGTCAGTAGTCCTTGGTTGTAACGCCACAATAGCTGATTGCTATTTCGTTTACTACCGATAAAGGGTAAAATTGCGGCCACCAAATGCGCCGATAATCCGTACATAAAAATGTCTAACGGCAGAAAATCGAAGGTGCCGGCACTTGTTGACTGTTTAAATCCAACTGGAATTAAAAAATGCAATAAAATCCCTACCGTTAAAGCGGCTCCGTATCCAATCCATTTGAAGCGGTTCCATGATGGGTTAATCCGTATGGCATTCGCTACTCCAATGCTTAATACATACACAAAACTCAAAACAATAATCCAATGCGCAACCTGTTGAAGCAAATCGGACCAATATTCGTGTCCCGGTTTTTCATAATCCAAAAAATCATTGGTTGTGATATAGATACTAATAAAGGTTAGTACCGTAATAATCGTACTAATCGATAACGAGATAGGATACAGTATTAAGGCTTTGCCGAAATTCTCTTGTATCGTTTTGAAGATTTTGATTTTCATGCTATTAGATAAACGTAACTGTTACATCTTTTATTACATCGGGATGAAGACTTCTGGAAACTGGACATAAAGGAACAATGCGTTTAAGTCCTTCTCTGGCTCTATCGTCTGCTTCGGGGTTCAATTCAATACGAATATGGGATTCAATACGGGCAATTCTCCTTGGGTCCGAGGCCATGTGTTTGGTGGTTTCCGCTTCGATATTTAGGATTTGAAATTCTTTTCCCTGAGCATAAATAGCCATCGTAGTGATGATGCAGGTGGTAAGACTCAAAGCGCATAAATCGGTGGGGGAATATGCCGATCCCATTCCCTGGTTATCCGTGGGAGCGTCGGTTAATATTTCCGTTCCACTTTGTAAATGAACATTGCTGCAGCGCAGTTTGCCTAAATATTTGGTTGATGCGGTAGTCATGACTAATAATTTGATTGCAAGTTACAAGCAATTAAGAAGATTCGGAATGTTGGTTGATTCCCGTTTGAAATAATTAAAATATTTGCTGGGGGTAACCGTAAATTAAAGCGAAAATGGTATATTTGCAGTCCGAAAATTTAAGGTCGGATGGCCGAGCGGCTAGGCACGGGTCTGCAAAACCCTTTACACCGGTTCGAATCCGGTTCCGACCTCTAAAGCCTAAATAGCAGTAAACGCCTCTGAATACTTCAGAGGCGTTTTTTGTATATCTAATTCGGATGTTTCCTATTGGAGCTATCGAAAATCAAAAAAAAATTATTGCTTGATGAAGCGAAGCACTTGGTTGTTAAGCAGCAAATAATAGACTCCATCTGCCAAATCGGAGATATCTATGTATTGTTCAGAATTCCATTCCGTTTGCACATCGCGCAAGAGTAATTGTCCAATTGAATTGTATATGGTTACGGATGTTTGCTTAGTTGTAAGGTACAATTGATCATGTGCCGGGTTGGGATATAAAACGGTCTTGTCTCGAATGTTTACTTTCTTGCAAACATCGCTAAGTTCATAATATGCAAGCGTAAACCAACCCGCATAATTTTCTCTGTAGAAATATAATCTATCATGTTCTTCATAAATCTCAGGAATATCCCCCAGGGGATGAGTATATGCCGGATATTCTAATTCTTCAATTAGAAAAGCAGAATCCTTATTCATGTCTAAATAATAAAAACCGCCAATTCTTCCACCTCCCTTAGCTTGTGTGAAAACAAAATATCCGCCACAATTAGAAGGTTCTATATTTACGATCTGCCGAGAGGTGGGAATTATTGTATTTTCTAAAGTTCTATTAAGTCGTAAGTCCAATAAATCAAAAAAGGTGGCATCGTTTAACGTATACTGAATAACAAAAATATCTTTTTGAAGATGAGCAATAACCAGGTTTTTACTTTTTAACTCTCTGTCATAGATAGTATCTTCTACACCATTATACCACAGTTTTTTGAATATTACTTTATGGGTTCTTTTTGGACAATAATAAATGCATGAATCCGTAGTTTTGAGTTCGTAAAAAGCATTAACACTGCTGTCGTTTAACACTGTACAAGTTGATGTTTTTTTTGCGTCTTTTGCGGAAATATAGAGCTTTTCAATGAGTGTTTCTGAGCCGAAAGACCCAGCCCCAATAACTATCGTATCGTTATATTTAAATGCAGATAAGTAGTCAATATTGCAAGAGCCACTGCCACATTCTAGGGTGTTCAGTAATGAAACATTATCGTAAATTTCGTATTTGGTTCCGTCCCACAAAATGAATCGATTATTAACAAGTGCGCCGGCATCACGATTTACAAATCCAGTAGGGACGCCGTCATCTTTGCGAATTATATTCATTCTATATTTATTCGCCACATAAAAGTAATTACTATCTATAGCCGTAAGTCCCACAGAAACAACAAAAAAACTACTTTTGGGGTCTGTGAATGTCCAAAACGTAGTGAAATCGCCATTCTTGACTATAAAGGAATCAACAATTTTTACGTTTAATTCAGAAAACTTATCGATCGTGTATAAATACATCGATGTATTATCCCAGCCAAAGAAGAATAGGTTGCTATCCGTTTCGATGAAATCAGTGATGGTCTTTTTCTTCTCATGGGGACTTGGAATATACTTCCAAGTGCTGGATTGAGAGTCGCTTAGATACAATTTATAAATGAGATCTTTATTGCAAAATAGGCCGAGATGACACTGATTATAAGAAATTATATTTGACGATTTGGAACTATTGTCATGGGGTTGAACATCCCATTTATGTGCATTTAATTGTTGGAAAAACCGTGCTTGGGATGAAATTTCCGGTATATCGGAGAATGCAAGAATGAAAAAGAGAAGCACAGTGAGAGGTGTTTTCCGGATTCTTTGCATCATTTAATTGAAAGAGGCGTACTGCGTTTCTTTCGTTGCTTTGAAGCAAATAAACGTATTGGGAATCAATATATCAAACGAAGATCAGGATATTATCTAACTATCGATGCGATATTATTTCCCCATCGGCCATTTCTATAATGCGATCGGTCTTGGAAGCAAAATCGGGATCGTGGGTTACGATTAATAAACTGGTACCTAACTCTTTGCTTAATTCTTTGAAAATGGAAAATACCGTGTTGGCATTTTTACTGTCTAAATTACCTGTGGGTTCGTCGCCCATAATAATTGCCGGTTGATTAATCAGTGCACGTGCAATTGCCACTCGTTGTTTTTGTCCACCGGAAATTTGAGTTGCTTTTTTCATTGCTTGATCCGCTACATCCAACATTTTAAGCTTCTCCATAGCGTTGAATTCCACTTCCTCTTGGGATAATTTCCCCAATTTTAATCCAGGAAGCATAACATTTTCCAATACAGAGAATTCGGGTAATAAGTAATGAAATTGAAAAACAAAGCCAATATGCTCGTTTCGAACTACCGATAATTCTTTGCCGGTTAATCCAGTGATTTTATTATTCATTAACCAAAGTTCCCCATCGTATTGGGTGTCCATGGTACTTAAAATATACAATAATGTACTTTTTCCGCACCCAGATTTCCCCATAATGGAAACGAATTCACCCGCTTTTACCGTGAAATTGATGTCTTTAAGTACTTGAATGGAAACCGGATCGGTAAAGAATTTCTGAATGTTTTGAGCCGATAACACTACGTTATGTTGGTTACTTTCCAAGTGCTTGCTAGAAATAATTGTACTGTCCATCGGTTTCATTTATTGACCTCTAATTATGTCTACCGGATCGATGTTGCTTGCTTTTCTTGCAGGCAAATACCCTGCAAAAAATGTAGTAACTACTGCAAATACACTTCCAATAACGTAATACATACCATTGAAATTTACGGGAAACGTTTTCACTGTAGGTAACGCCTCCGTTTCAAAGGGTGAAATACTAATAATATAACTCATCATTAGCCCCAAAAGAAGCCCCATTATCCCGCCTACAATACCAATCATTAATGCTTGATAGATAAAAATTCGCTTTACGTCAGTACCACTAAACCCGGTGGCTTTTAATATGGCGATATCGTTCATTTTCTCGTAAATCACCATGTTGAGTATATTGTAAATTCCAAAGCCAGCAACAATTAATAAGGTTATACTCACTGCATAGGTGATAAGATTTCGAATACTTGTACCAGTTTCAAATTGGGCATTGGCGGTTTTAATATCTACGGCATTAATTCCATGACTTCGTTCAATTTCTTTGCTTAAATCATACGATAAATCGATGTCGAAAAGTTTAACACTAATATCCGTAAAATAGCTACCCGATTCGCCTGCAATTCGTTGAGCAGTTTTAATATTTACATAACTTTGAACCTTATCGATGTCGGCTAATCCAGATTGGTACAAACCCACTAATTTTAATTTGTAGGTCTGCCCAGTGCTACTCATAACTTGAATTTTATCGCCAACCTGCAAGGAGAATTTTTGTGCTACACCCGCTCCCAGAATAATTCCATTATCGTTGTTGGCCAAATCGTTAGGAGTTCCTCCAACAATGTACTGCTGAAAGTTGAATAATCGATTTTCCTCCAGTACATCAATACCAATCGCATTCCCATTGAGTAAAATATTGCCGGATTGATAGAAAATCCTTGCCGATACTTGCGGAGTTACCCCTTTTACACGAGAATCTTTGGATACAACATTCATCAGTGCTTTTGCGTTTCTAATTCCTGCTAATTCTTGTTTGGGTTTGATGGAGGTAACCATGTTCTTCCCCCCTTTATACTGAGGATGCAAATCAATAGGCTGTGTTTCCGATGCTTTTACTTCGTTATAAATTCGGATATGAGGGGTGCGGTTTAAAATTAATCCATCCAATAAACCATTTAATCCGGTCATAAAGCTCACCAAAATGATGAATGTACCGATGCCAAAGGTTACACCCAAAGCGGCGATGGCACTTTGCTTTTTTCTTGCAAGCAAATGGGTCTTGGCTATTGCAAAACGAACGTTACGGTTCATTTATTTCTTTATTTCGGGTTCAAACAAAGTAGTGTTGGCCGTTAACCCATCCAAAATTTCAACCCATTGCATATTTCGAAGTCCTGTTTTTACCTGTATTTCGCCTTTTTCAGTTTTCACGATATTGTTTTTGCCGAGATAGGAGAGAGGAATTACCAATGCTTTGGGTTTAACATGAGTAATAATATTCACTTCAGCAGATAATCCTGGATATAACTTTTCCGGTAATTCATCAAAAATAGCTTCTACCGTGAAACTTTGGTTTTTTTGATCCATAATTGGAATAATTCTGCTTATATGTGCTTTAAATGATTTGCCCGGATATGCGTCTAGGGAGACAATGGCTGTTTGATTTTCTTGTATTTGGGAAATATCCATTTCGTCGATGTTCAATCGAAGTACAAAATGTTTGGCATTGCCAATTACAGCAACCGGTTTTATCGGGGTAATCCAATCGCCAACTTTAGCGTTTAACAAAAATAAATCGCCCGGTATAGCGGAGCTAATTTGGAAGTCTGATAATAGTTTTTCGGATGTTTGTGCTGTGTTTTTTGCTTGCTGTGTATTGAATTCAAGCTGTTTTGATGAAACGGCAATCTTGTTTTTTAATGTTTTTACTGCATTTTTAGAAGCTTCAAAGACGATCTTTCGTTGCTCAAGCTGATTTAAACTACCTATTTGTTGCTCATACAAACGCTTTTGTCTAAAATAATTGCTTGAATCTAAGGCCAGTTGTTCCAGTTGAACCTCCAGTTGAGATTTTAAATCAAGTAATTGTCTTTCACTGTTTTTTGCAGTTTCAACCGCAGATTTTGCTGTAGATAGATTCGCTGAGGCTTGCAAATTGTCCAACCTTATAATAGGCTCACCAGCAAATACTCTATCGCCTTCCTTTTTCAAAACGTCCGTTACTCTGCCTGTAACTCCTGAATAAACCGAGTATTGGTCGGCCGATTCGATACTTGCATTTGCGTAAACAGAAACTACTAAGGAATCAACCGTTGGAGATATGGATTTCTTTTCTGATTTATTGCACGAAGCCAATAGAAGAAATAACGAAAATCCAAATAAATAGAAAGTGGAATATTTCATTCGGGTAGATAAGCAAATATACTAGGCTAACCCGTTAGGAAATGAGGACAAAAGTCACATTTGGTAAAAACTTAGTAAATGGTAGATTAAAATACTCGTTCTCCTTGGTAAAAAGTAGATAAAACTTTTGACTGTGTTAATTTTTTAATGGATTTGGTTGGATTCCGCTGTAGTACTCTGGCTGTTTCTATAATATCGTTATCCATGATGATCATATCGGCGGATTTTCCTGCCTCCAAACTTCCCGTAATAGGGTCAGCAAAACTGGCATAAGCAGCCCATAATGTCATTCCCCATAAGGTTTCTTCAGGAGATAATGCTTGCTGGGATAAAAAGGGTTGTTTTAATTTCCCATTCAAATCTTTTCTTAGGGTTGCAGCCACAAACGTACCCATAGGATTCATGGATTCAACCGGGAAATCCGTACCCAATGCCATAATTGAACCCGTTGCCATTAACGATCTATAGGCATAAGCACCCGCCAATCGGGCTTGTGGACCACCACACAATCGTTCTGCCGCCCAGGGTGCATCGGATGTGGCATGAGTGGGTTGAACACTGGCGATTACATTTTTACCTTTTAATTTATCCAAATCATTTCGATCCACCACTTGGGCATGTTCAATCCTCCAACGCAAGTCATTTCGATAGGGGAGAATTTTATGAAAAACACGGATAGCGATGGCATTTGCACTATCGCCAATTGCATGAACGGCAACTTGGATGTTTTTTTGACTCATTGCATAGCAAACTTTTAAGAAGTCCATCTCACTCATTACTTGCAAACCATGATGACCGGGATGATCGCAATATTCGTGTTTAAGCAATGCACCTCGAGATCCTAGTGCACCATCTAAATATAATTTCACACCGCGAATACTAAAGTCATCGCCTGCACCAATTCCTGAATTTAACATGTCGCCAATTCCGTCCTCATCTCCCGCTCTTAATGCAAAAATTCGTAGATTTACTTTATCCGATTGGTACAGCTTGGAAAGTAAATTTAAATCCGATCTACCCAAACCGGCTTCCATAATTCCCGTTATTCCGTACTTATGACATTCGGAAATGCTGGAGTAAAAGGATTTTTCCCAAACCGAAAAGGGCAATTCGGGTAATCTGGATTGTATCCAATCGGCACATTTATCGATGCAAACTCCCGTAAACGATCCCTGATGGGTTTCCCATTCGCCTCCTTCTAATTTAGGTACAACGAAAATAACTTTGGCTGATTTTGATGAGGATTGATATTCTAGTCCCATTTCATTGCCTATGGCATCCGATTTTTCTAAACCTAATTCACGAATGGCTGCCGCATTTAACCAAATTGCATGTCCGTCTACTCTCGATAAGCAAACCGGTTTATCGGGGAAGGCTTTGTTTAAGGCATAAAAATCCTTTGTATTCATCATGGTTTTAGACGTACCTCCCTTTTGCCATAAATTTTGATCCCATCCTCTGCCAATGATCCAACGTTGCTGATTGCTTTTATCGTAATTTTTAAGTTTTTTAATTATTGCCTTTACCGATTTACATCCAAATAAATTGGCTTGTGTTTGATTCTTACTGTAGCCTAGCAAATGTGTGTGCGCATCAATAAAACTAGGGTATATATATTTGCCTGGGAAATCCAATTTGCTTGCTTGGGGGTAGAGACTGTCCGCCATTTTTGTACTACCCACGAATCGAATTTTGCTTCCTTCGGTGACCACAGCTTCTACAACAGAAAAATTGGTATCGGCAGTATAGATTTTTGTAGCGGAATAACGAATTATTTCAGGAACGGATTGACCGGAAAGTTGCGTTAATCCCAATATTGAGATGGAAAAAAGGAAAAAATATCTAAAATTCATATGGGGGTTGGCGTTAAATTTGTTGTAGTTCTTGATGTCAGACGATTTAATCAAAAATAAGTTTTACAAAGTTCGATGAAAATGAATAAAAAACGAATTATAGTTGTTATTTCCACAATCGCCCTGTTGGGAATTTTATCGGGTATTTATCTTTATTTCAAACCCGCCAGTGTGAGCAGCACGGGGGAGCCCGATTTTAAAATTTCATTAGAAACCTGGTTGAACGATTTGGATTCAGATACCGCCGCTACTACTACATTTTCAAAATATATAAATAAGAGTGTACAATTTGATGCTTTTGTATCCGATGTAGTGGGTGATTCTAGTATTACGTTAATGCTAACACCAGGAAAACAGGAATCTCCCATTGAAGTGTATGCCAATTTTGATGCAAGCATGTTAAAAGAGGTGGAAGCGGTAGTTGCAGGCGATAAAATTACCATTCAATGTATTTGCAACGGTTTAGAAGTTCCATCAGATTCTAATGGCGATGCAGGTATGGAACTATTAGACGAAATAGGATCAAAGCAACTAAAAATGAGTAGATGTGCTTTGATCAAACATACAAAAAATGAAGCCGATCTTTCCGTATCTCGGGAACATGAATCCGCTACACAAGATTCAGTAATTCAATAATATAAAACAATTAACAATATTAATTATGAAAAAATACATCATCGCAGGGTTATTATTATCAGCAGTACTTGGTTCAGTAAATGCTCAAGTGTATAAAACCGCTACAGGAAATATCAAATTCGTTAGTAAAACGGCAATAGAAGAATTTTCTGCCAATAACGATCAGGTTACTGCCGCTTTTAGTCCAAAATCCAATGCCATTGCTTTTCGTGTTCCGGTAAATTCTTTCCAATTTAAATCGGCATTAATGCAAAAACATTTCCAAGAGAACTATATGCAAACCGCGGAATTTCCATTTTCAACCTATTCGGGGAAAATTGACGATTTCGCTGCAGTACAAACGGCCTCAGGTAACTTTACCAAAAACGGATCCTACGATGTTGTTACAAAAGGAACCCACGAGATGCACGGTGTAAAAAAGGAAATAACAGTACCCGGAAAAATTACGATTACCGATGGTGTTATTACGTTGTCCGCTTCTATGAACGTTTTGTGTTCTGATTATGGAATTAATATTCCAGCGGCTTCAAAAAAATCGGTATCCGATTCTATTGCCATAGCAATAAATTGTCCTTTGCAATTAGCGAAAAGTAAATAATTCATTTCCAGTCAATAAGACTTAGACATGCGTGGATTTTTAGTACCTGTTTTACTTACGTTTTCTCTATTGGTTTTTGTGGTTGGATGTGAACATGTACCCATGGATTCATCCAATTCAAATTCAGAAGCCATTTGTTTTGAGCGAGATATCTTGCCGATTTTCAATAGCAAATGCGCTATGTCGGGTTGCCATGACGCCGGTACGAGAGCGGAAGGGTATCAGTTAACCAACTACAATTCCATCATTAGTCATGGCATTGTAAAAGGGAATGCAGGAAAATCCGAAATCTATGATGAAATTGCCGATGGCGATATGCCTCCAAGCGGTTATCCTAAACTATCGAGCACGGAAATGAATTTGTTAAAGCGGTGGATTAATGAAGGAGCAAAAAATGGTACAAATTGTCCTTCTACAGGTTGTGATTCAGCACAATATTCTTTTTCTGGTCAAATTCAACCGATGATGAATAAGTATTGTGTTGGATGCCACAATTCAACCAATGCCTCCATGAATGTTAATTTGTCTAATTATTCAGGAGTAAAAGCCGCTGTTGGTCAAGGGTTGTTGCGATCAATTGATCATTCTGGATATTATCCTATGCCCAAAGGCGGGGCAAAATTGAGTACCTGTGAAATTACCCAAGTTACTAAGTGGATTCAGGCTGGTTCACCCAACAATTAGTATAAACAATGACAAGAATTGTTATCATTGCTTTGTTGCTCAGTTTCTTAATTCCCGGTTGTTATTACGATAACAAAGAAACCATGTATGGGTCCTCTAGTTGCGATACAACCAATGTAACCTACTCAGTAAAAATTGCACCATTAATAAATCAAAAGTGCATCGGTTGTCATAATGCAACCAATGCAACAGCTGGTGTTGATTTGTCATCGTATAGTCAGGTTGTGAAATACGGACAGTCAAAACAGTTGCAAGGAACAATCAAGCAGTTGCCTGGTTATGAAACAAAATTGATGCCTCCGGGTGGAAAATTGGATAATTGTAATTTGTCTTTGGTGGATATTTGGGTGCGCAAAGGAATGCCACAGTGAAATGAAAAAGATAAGATTAATTTTGTCGATAATTTTCGGTAATTATCTGTTGGCATTGAATTTAAATGCCCATTCGCTAGAGCGGGATTCAACCCAAGCATGTGGTTCTGATGCAACCATGGAAACTCTTTATAAACCATCGGTTTTGTCTGCCGATGCAAAGAGTCTGCGAATTGTCAATTTACACAGTGCAGTGGGATTACCAAAAGGTGCCATGGAGTTATTTATTCAGCATCGATTTGGCCCAGTTAGTTCGGGTGCTTACAATTGGTATGGTATTGATCAGAGTTTTATGCGAATTGGGTTGGATTATGGGCTGTCAAATGCATTCACCGTTGGAGCATCACGTTCAAGTATGAATACTACAGCCGATGCCTATATGAAATGGCAGTTTGTAGGAAATAAGAAGACCGAAAAAACAGTTAAAATGGCTTGGATGGCCAATGTCACTGCCGATATTAGAACACGTAAAAATTTCACCCAAGAACCGTATTATTATTCTAACAGACTACGCTTTGTAAATCAATTAATTATAACCAAGAATTTAAGTAATGTATTGGCTGTTGGAATATCGCCAACGTTGGTTCATGTTAATTTGGTAGATAAAAAAACCGATGCAAATGATATCGCCGTAATATCGGGATTTGCTCGATTGAAATTGAATGAAAAATACGCTTTTACCCTAGAAATGGGCACCCCTTTGGATATTCCAGAAATCTTCCCAAAACCAGTAAAAACTTCGGTGTATGTTCCGTCCAGCCCATACATGAGTGTTGGGTTTGATATTTTTACAGCCCGACATATTTTTCACCTCAGTGTCAGTAATGCAACCTCCATGAATGAAGGATATTTGTTGGTTGCAGATAACGGTTCGTTTGCAGAAACCTTGCGGTTTGGTTTTAATATTGTTAGGCGATGGTAAGTGTTAGAAGTAAAAATTGTGTAACCATGATTAATCTGCAGCTGTTTAGAAAGTCCTCGATTTTACTACTTGTTATTATTGGGTTAACTACTGCCAACAGTGTAAGTGCTCAAGATGATTCTACCTTGATGGACTTGTTGGACGAACCTGCTGTATCACCGGGTTCGGAAAAAGTTCACAGTGCTTTCAAAACTACCAAAGTAATTAATTTGCAAAGTTTGGAATTGGTAGATGCTGGAGTATTTGATTTTAAAATGAGTCACCGTTTCGGCCCTTTAAACTCCGGTGTGGATAAAGCATTTGGTTTAGACATCGCAACAATCAGAATAGGAGGTGAGTTTGGATTAACACCCAATCTTATGGTTGGCTTTGGAAGAAGTAATGTAAAGCAAGAAAAGAACATAGACGCTTTTTTAAAATATAGAATACTGCATCAAACTACAGATAATAAAACCCCGTTGTCTGTTCTATTTTTGGTTGCCGTAGATCATCGAAATACCCAATACAATGTATTTAATTCGGTTCTAGGGGAAACGGAATTATTACAACTTCCCGAGTCGGTAAGAACGGGTTGGGTTGCGCAGGCAATAATCGGCAAGAAAGTATCAGAAGAGCTGAGCCTGCAATTTGTTCCGGGTTGGGTAAAACAATCCACGATATTGCCTCAATTAGCCAATAATGCGAGCGAAGGGAATTTGGCTACAAAGACCCAATCGCACTTGTATTTGGGCATTGGGATGCGACAAAAATTAACAACTAGAACCACCCTGAATGTGGATTACATCCCTATTTTAACAAATAAAGGCACAACCATTAATAGTTTTAGTTTAGGGTTTGATATTGAAACCGGTGGACACGTATTTCAATTGCAGTTTACCAACAGTTTCGGTCTGAATGAATCGTTGTTCATCGCACGAACAACGGACCGATGGAATCAGGCTGGGATTCGTTTGGGCTTTAATTTGAGTAGGGTATTTACGGTAATTAATCCAGAGGTATATCGTTGATATACGGTGTAACTCCATATTGATAAGGATTTCCAGGCCAAATTCCAATCCAAGCCCACGCTCCAAAAACATTTATCCCCAAACGGGTTTGTTGATTCCAACCTGGGATATCACTCAATTTAATGGTGTGAATTGCAAAATTGCAGTTTGGTTGCTGAAAATCCTGAAACAAGGTGCCTCGCCAGTCGATTTGTTGTTTTTTATTATGTAAAGTAGATTCCACAATCAATCCCGAATAGTGGGACTTCCATTCAACCGGTGCAATAATTACAATAACATCGTTGGGTTTGGGATGAAAGGATGATAAAACAGCTGAATAGCGGAAGTTAATTGTATCGGACGTGTTGTAAATTAGCGTGTCACGGGCTATTGGGATTGGACACTTATATCCGCAATTTCTAAGGGTGTTGTTGATTTTTATGCTATTTGAATTTGTAGATTGAATTTCACATTGAAATGGATTTTGTTGCTGTAAATCTCGATTAAACCCGTTGAATTGGGTGATTTGGCCTCCAATATAATTGCTAGAAAAAGTTACACTTCGAAAGAAACTAGACAGATAGGGTAACAACCAGGGCTGAGAGCCCGCTTGTGTACAGACGATTACCGAATCATTTTTTCTTAAGGTATTTAATAATTGAATGATATCGGACGGCTTTTGATAATCAGATATACACCTTACACCGGCAAATTTCGAATAGGGTACTTTTAAATGAAATTCAATTGTTTCCACTTCAGCATCAAACCATAAATGATTGGAATTAGTATGTCGAATTATTTGTTGTGCGAATTGATAATGATAATTTTTCTGTCTCAAGGTAAACCATTGTTGTAACCCGGCGGAATCAAACAAAAATCCCAATGCGAATAAAACCGGCGATAAAGAAATAAGCGTATTGCTAAATTTAAACTTTATTGAATGAATGTAATCCACTGTTTTTTTCCAACCAAAATCGGCAATTATAAATAAAATGGGTAAAGAGAAATACAAGGAACTGGGTTGAAGTACGGGTTTATTGAGCAGACTGTAACTATGTAAGATTAGATACTGAAATACAAATGCAAGCAGCAAGGAAATAGTGATCTTAATTCTCGTAAATAGCGCAATAACGGTTAATGAAAGTAACAATAATACCAGTAAGGGGTGGAAGTTGCTTGCAATGAAATTAAATAGAAAATCTGGCGGTGGCTTTCCCAACCAAGATAATCCACCTTCGTTTAACTGCGATTGTAATAAACTAAACAAGGGTAAATATCCAATAAAAATAACAACAACAAGAAATAAACCAACCGATAAAATAGTAAGTAGGGATGATAATTTGTTGATCCGGTGTTTAAGGGTTGAGTTAATAAATCGTAGAAAAAAAAACAATCCAGCCGTTAAGGAAGATAAAAATGCGAAATGATGAATCCAAGAACAAAGAACAGCGAATAATGCAATTTTCAGGGTCAATAAATAGGTTCTCTTTGCGGTTGTTGGAATTGAAGTAAAAACCCAAGCCCACGTTTTAAGAACAAAGGGAAGTGCTATAGAGTAGGGCCTAACTTGGTATCCAATGGATGCACTCCACCACCATAAACCTAAGAATAGCAACGTGATGAGTCCTGTGGGTAGGGTGTTTGGATAGGTTTTCTGCCTTCTGAAAAGGGAAATTAATAACGTTTTTGATCGTATCGGCTGTTGCTTTTTGAGTGTTAGCTGCAAGGAGAGTTTAAATCCTTCCCAAATCGTCCACAAGCCGAAAATTACACCGATTAATCGTAGTAAAAACGGTTGTACTCCGGCTAATTGTATGTTCGCCCAAATGATCAATTGTAATAATGGCGGATGTCCATCGGGCTTTATTCCCAATTCCCATTGTTCGGAAATAGAAGGATAATTAACTCCTCGAGATACCGCGCTTAATTCATCGTAGTGCAAAACAGGATGAAGTAGAGGCACTAACCAAGTACAGAGAATGGCTAACAGAAAAAATAATAAAATGCCATTACGCAAGTTCACCGCAATTAGGTTTTTTGTTTTGATTTTTTAGCCGAAGGAAATAAGATGTTATTTAAAATTAATCGATACCCCGGGCTGTTTGGATGTAAATTTAAGTCAGTTGCAGGTTCGCCAACCAAATGCTGGTAATCTTCGGGATCATGTCCACCAAAGAATGTAAAGGTACCTTTTCCTAATTCGCCGTGCAAGTATTTTGCTTCACCTAATAGTGCATTTTCGCCCATCACAATGACATCGCTTTTTATTAAATCGCTGTTGTATGCGGTGGTTTGCCCCATGAAACCTTTTATCGTTTTGGTGTGGTTTTGACAAAGGATACTGGGAATAATATCCCACTTGGCAGAAAAATCGAATAAGGTAAATAAATCATCTTGTTCACGAACCTGCCGCACTCTAGGATCTGGATTTATATCGATATTACTGAATTCGTACACGTACGGATTGGTTTCCAAACGAAAATTTTTAAATGCTAAACAATCATCAAAATTCAACTTGTTCTGAGCGTTTGGGTCTGCTGGGGTGCCATCAAACATATCTTCGCAAATATCTGTTTCCGCTGCGGCCAGGGCGATATCATAACTATCGGTTGCACTGCACATCGCAAAGAGAAAACCGCCCCCTACCATAAATTCTCTGATTTTCAAAACCACAGCTTTTTTAAGTTCTCTTACGGAACCATAACCGTACTTGGAAGCCATCGCTTCACCTTCAGAGACTTCGGCTTGATACCAAGGAGCGGAGGCATAACTCGACCAAAATTTCCCAAACTGACCGGTGAAATCTTCGTGGTGTAAATGCAACCAATCGAATTCTATTAATTTACCATTGAGCACCTCATCATCAAAAATTACGGTATAAGGGATTTCGGCATAGGTTAAAACCATAGTAACCGCGTCATCCCAGGGTTGTTTTGTTTTCGGCGAATACACGGCAATCTTAGGGGCATTGAGCAACTTTATGCGATTCATATTTGCTGCAGGATCGTCGATTTCTTGATACAGGGTATTTGCTTGGGATTCGGAAATGACTTCGTAGGAAATTCCACGAATTTTGCATTCCCTTTCACTACTACTTGAATTGGTAATTAAAAAACTTCCACCGCGGTAATTTAATAACCACTCAACTTCTTGTTTTTGTGAATTAAGTAGCCAGTAGGAGAGTCCATAAGCCTTTAAATGATTTTTTTGAGATTCATCCATTGGGATCAATAGCTGACTTGCATTTGCCCAATTGGAAATAAGTGCAACTAAAACAACAAAGAATGTAACCGATTTCCTAACCATACCAATATTAAACTAAACGCAACAGATGAAATTACATAAAGGAATCCAATCCCCCAAGTTTTGTTTTGCAAGAATTGTAAAAATTCAATACTAAATCCGCTAAACGTAGTAAATCCACCGAGTAGACCAATAATTAGAAAACATTTAATTTCCATGGAAAGGGGTAATTCCCAAAGAAAGCCAATACAAAAAGAACCAATGGAATTGATGATTACAGTCTGGGTAATGGCTGAGGAATGCAAATGATTGGGATACTGAGTCATTAGACTTCGCAGAATTGCACCAATTCCCCCTCCGCTGAAAATCAATGCTGTATTTAGCCATTGCATAATTCAAAGGTACTACATATTCTAAATTGAAAACGGATTCAGAGGCTAGCTATTAAACTTTTAAAGCTAGGGATGTAAATTTGCAATATGAAAGCAATCATTAAGTCCGCTCGATTTATAACACCCAATGTAAAATGCTTTCAGATTGAAACCGAAACTGCCATAAATGCCTTGCCAGGGCAGTTTGTTACAGTATCTTTTCCCGAATTGCTGGATGCAAACAACTTGCCACTGCAGCGCAGTTATTCCTTATTGAGGTGGAAATCAATTGAAAATAATAAGAGTGCAGTTGAGTTATGTATTTCATTAAACAAACAAGGAGCGGTTACTCCGTGGTTATGGAATCAGAATTTACCCGTGGAGGTGGAAATAACGCAAGCCTTGGGTAGTTTTATTTTGAAAGATTATAATGAAGAATCCAATCTAGAAATTTCTAGAATAATTTTCATTTGTACAGGAACAGGATTGGTTCCATTTATTCCGATGATTGAAAAACTGTTGAAAAACCATCCAGAAAAAGAAATTCTACTCTTTAGTGGAAATAGGAATTTCGCTGACGAATTGATGGGAGATCAATTGAAAAATTGGGAAACAGATTTTTTAAATTTTACATATAATCCAGTGTTTTCGAGGGAGGATTCTGCGAAGAATCATGGGTATGTGCACCATTTTTATCGTGAAAAAGTCCATTTGAATTGCCATGTTTATGTTTGCGGTTGGAATGTGATGTGCAAAGAAACTAGACAGAATTTAAAGGAACTTGGATTAACGAGAAAGCAATATTTCTTTGAACTTTACGATTAAAAGTACCATTTTCTTGTAAAATTTCGTGTAAACGGAAGATTACCGTTAATTTTTGCTATACTTGCAACCTCGAAACCAAATAGTGTTTCAATAATTCCTCGATTTTAATTCTTCCACGATATATTTATGGTCACCGGTCCGGATTTTTCCAAAATGAGCGTTGCTGATTTGCGTACGTTAGCTGAAAATTTAGATATTAAAGACGTTTCAAAACTTAAGAAACCTGAATTAATAGCTGCTATCAACTCATTGGCGAATGAAACTAATGATGCTCAATCATCCAATGAAACAACATCCAATGAAGTTGCGAAAAGCGCGAAAACGTCAGTGGATGTTGAGATAAAGTCAATCGTGGATTCCAATGAAAATGTAAATGCTATAGAAGACGCTGATAGTAAACGAAATAGAAGACCTCGGAAAAATAAATCCGACGAAACAGCAACGGCTTTGGTAGCCAATGCGCTTAATTCTGAGACTGAAACAGCACCAGAAACGGCATCGGAAAAAGCGCCATTGCAGCGATCTAGTGAAAGACCAATTCAAGGAAGAGAGAATCGTTCGGACAGAAATAATCCGCGCAATCAAGAAAATAGAAATAGAAATCAAAACAACTCGGTAAAACCCGAAGCTGAGAAATCAGAGGTGGAAGGAACTGAGAAAAATCAAGGACCCGAGCAGCGAACTAAGCAGCCACATGGAAATAGAGATAGAAATGGATTTGACAGGAAAAATAATAACCATGCCGAAGCTAAGACTACCTCTGAAATAGGGCCTAACGAGCCAGAAAATAAGCCAAAAGAGGTTGTAGTTGCCATTTCGGAAGAAGAAAAACGTAGAAGAGAGGCTTTGCAACTTTTCACAGAAATGGAGGGTGTTGTTACTACTCAAGGAGTTTTAGAAACAGTTCCAGATGGATATGGATTTTTACGTTCTCCGGATTACCATTACATGGCTTCTCCTGATGATGTGTATGTGCCCGGTTTTATGATTAAGCAGAATGGTTTAAAAACAGGGGATACCGTTCGTGGGACCATTAGGCCACCTAAGGAAAACGAAAAGTACTTTTGCTTGGTAAAAATTGAAAGTGTAAACGGAAGAACACCAGAAGAAGTTAGAGACCGTGTAGCATTTGAACATTTAACGCCTTTATTTCCCAACGAAAAATTAAATCTAGTGGATAATAATGGGAATTATCCTAATCGGATTATTGATTTAGTTTCTCCTATTGGGAAAGGTCAGAGAGGTTTGATTGTAGCTCAGCCCAAAACAGGTAAAACTTGGTTATTGAAAGGGATTGCCAATGCCATTGCCAAGAATCACCCGGAAGTTTACATGATCATCTTATTGGTAGATGAAAGGCCTGAAGAAGTAACCGATATGGCAAGAAGTGTGCGTGCCGAGGTGGTGGCGTCTACTTTCGATGAACCTGCTGAAAAGCATGTACGATTAACCAATATCGTGTTGGAGAAAGCAAAACGCTTGGTTGAATGCGGTCACGATGTGGTTATTTTATTGGATTCTATCACCCGATTAGCCCGCGCATTTAATACAGTTCAACCGGCATCGGGTAAAATTTTGTCGGGAGGTGTTGATGCAAATGCATTGCATAAACCCAAAAGATTTTTTGGAGCGGCTAGAAATATCGAAAATGGCGGTTCGCTAACAATAATCGCTACCGCACTTACCGATACAGGTTCTAAAATGGACGAGGTTATCTTCGAAGAATTTAAAGGTACCGGTAACATGGAATTGCAATTGGATAGAAGACTCTCAAATAAACGAATCTTCCCGGCAATTGACATTTTATCCTCCAGCACTAGACGCGAAGACTTGATCGTGGATAGAGTCACTCTTCAACGTATGTGGGTGTTGAGAAATCATTTGTCCGATATGAATTCAGAGGAGGCAATGAATACATTCCTTAAATACATGCAAAATACGAAGGACAATACAGAGTTCTTGGTAAGTATGAATGGCTAATCCGCGATTATTTTATCGTTTGAAATTTAATGAAGATTTAGACTGTGTGCGTTCGCTCGTTGATTTTTTTATTCGAGAACTATTAATAATCAATAGTATTGAACAAAGATTGATTTGAGGTTTTAATACGTTTTAATGTCTTGATTCTTTTCCAACTTCTTTAATCATCGAATCACCGATGATGGCCCAAGTGCGTGAATCCTCCGGCCAATTTACATTCATGGATCCCGTTAAATTACCAAACGATGGCATGATTAAACAATGGTTTTGAAGACCGAAACAGGGTAGTTTAACCTTACTTCTAGCTTTACCTTTTATGGTAACGCCTGGATGTAGATGTCCACAAATAGTAAGTTTATCGGTTTCATTAACGATATCGGGTGGCTCATGGATAAAAAAAAGGTCGCCCACCTCAAAGAAGGGAACGCAATGTGCTGAAATTTCTTGATAATCCTGGGGGGATAGAATATCATGATTGCCGATAGTAAGTACAATATCAAAATCCAGTGCTTCTCGTAAAGCTAAAATTACATGCACAAATTGCAACCATTCGGAATTTAATCTGCTGTGAAATAAATCGCCTAAGAAAATGATTTTTTTAGGTTTTCTTTTTAGAACTGCAATTTTGAATAGTTCAAAGTTTTTGTTGGCGGCTTCCAAGGGAAGGGGAATACCATGCTTTCTAAAATGCTGTGCCTTGCCAATGTGTAAGTCAGAAATAACAAGAATTTCATGATCCGGTAACCACAAAGTGCGATCTGCACTCAATAAAAGGGCGGTATTTTTGTTGGTGTAAAGTAAAAAATCAGCGGACACAGAGTGCAAAAGTCTTAATTATACCCAAGATTTTATGATTTTTATTAATGGAAATTAAATACATCGTTTGAATTCAACATTTCAATCCCTTAGTTTTCAATGATTTAATAGGGTGTATGTGAGAAGTGTATATTTGTTTGAGCAGAGGTTAATTATATTGTGATAAATTCTGAAAATTCTAATTGAAACATCGGAAAATTCATTGTTTTTTTGAGGGACAAAAATAGACCAATGGACAAACCTAAAGTTGCAATCGATTACAGCAAGCTGTCACCAGAATTGTTAGACTTATTTGACGAGACTTATCCAAACGGAGTTGCCGGACACACCATTCGTTTCCCAAATTCAAAAGGAGAAATTGTTACTTCCGTTCGATTGGAGACTGAGGATAGAATCTATCTAGTTAAATTATCGGCAAGACCCAAAGAAATTCTTACAGAAGAGGATTTGGATGCATTGGTAAGACCATCTGCAAAAGACAGTGAAATGGAGGAGGAAGAGGAATCGTCCAGCGAAGAGGAAGAGGATGACAATCCAAGAAAACGTCGTAATGACGATGAAGAAGACGACTAAACAATTTCAAACAAAAATTGTTTAATCGTTGTGTCTGCCGAAACCACCAATAATATTCTAGTAAGTGTAATTTCCGAATTTCATTCCATCGAAAAGGTAACCTCACTAGATCAGTATATTTTCCATTATCACATTGAAATTGAAAATAAAGGGAATTTCACAGTTCAGTTATTGTCTCGAAAATGGATTATTATTGATGCTCATGGTACCCAGCGAATTGTTGAAGGTAGGGGAGTGGTTGGTGAACAACCCGTTCTTGAACCCGGACAAAGTCACCGTTATTCCAGTAGTTGTTTATTGCCTTCGCCATTTGGTAAGATGTCGGGATTTTATACTTTTGAACGACGAATGGATGGTGAACAGTTTTCAGTAAAAATACCAGAATTCCGATTAGAGGTACCTTATTTATTGAGTTAAATGTATACAGCATTAATTACAGGGAGTTCTAGAGGAATTGGAAATGCCATTGCTTTGAAATTCGCGAGCAAAGGATTCAATATTATCATTCATGGCAGAAATGAAGACCATTTGAAAGTAGTCCAACAGCAGATTCAATTGGAATTCCAATCAATTCGGGTTGAATACATTGTAGCCGATTTGTCTAATTCAGGGGGGATTGAACAATTTGTTAAACGCTATTCAGAGTTAGATTTAAATTTGGATGTTTTGGTTAACAATGCAGGACTATTTTTACCTGGATCCATGATGGAAGAATCAAACGGTCAATTTGAACACTTGTGGCAGGTAAATATGAGTTCTGCCTATCATGTAACGCGAGCAGTTTGGGAGAAACTATCAAATTCACCCAGAGCCCACGTAATCAATATGTGTAGTATTGCCAGTGTGACTGCGTATGAAGCGGGTGGTACTTATTCCCTAGTTAAACATGCATTATTAGGATTTAGTAAATCTCTTAGAAAAGAGGGGATTTCCAAGGGTATACGAGTAACATCTGTGTTACCCGGTGCCACGTTAACGGATTCTTGGGCTGGTGTTGATCTGCCTGCCGAAAGATTTATGAAACCCGAATCTGTAGCCAATGTTTGTTATACTGCTTTTGAAATAAATCAGGATTCTGTAATGGAAGAAGTAACGATTAGACCTATTTTGGGTGATTTATAACCGAAAAATGGCATAATAGTTTGAATTTTCCAATATCTGAATTTTAAGAAAATCTCTATATTTGCAATAAATCAAAATTATATGAAGAAATTTACTACGTTTTTGATTGCTGGGTTCGCTACAATTTCGGCTTTTGCCCAAATGTCATCCCCTGCAATTCCGGCTGTGGAGAAAAATCCTGGCTTGAAGGCTAACGAATTATCTAAGTTTAACAAAAAAGCCAATCGTCGTACCGATTATGGTTCTTGGTATACATACACCGATGCCTACAAAGAGGGTGTGTTATTGGGTCAAGAATATACCACGTTTGTGCGTTGGGTTATGCCAGATACAAATGCGGGTTTCGTTTATACAGATGGTAATTATGGAAGCATAGGAATCCACGTTTTAGGTTCTATGTTCGATCCGAAAGATTCATTGTTTCAGAGCACAGGTCAAGAGGTTCTAACTAAGTTTAATCCTTATACTGTGGATACCATAGCTTGGACAGAATATTACGTACGTAATTTGGATTCAATTGATATCGGAGGTGTAATGACCGAAGTTATTGATACCGTTGTGGTTGAATATTTTGATTTCACTGGGATTCAATTCCGTGGGTTCACTTTCAATAACATGACTCACATTAATGGTAGCCCTAAAACTTCAACCTATCAAAAGGGTTCATTGAGAAATACTTCGGCTATTAAAACCGATTATATTTTATTAGGTACTAAAGATAGAGATAGTATTGATTTGGCTAACGGCAGATTGTATGGATCTGTAGGTTATGTAGTACCAGGAATTAAATCCATGTCTACATCAGCAGGTACAGATGTAAGAATTAATACCACCTGTTTCTCCTTAGCATTTAAACCAATGGTAAGAGCTAAATTAGGTGATACGATTATAAACTGGAACAATGTTGCTACAACGAACAAAATCAATTCTTATGGCGTTCGCATGGCTTACATCGAAAATAATTTCTGGGAAATTACCAGTCCTTTCCGTGTGAACAATGCGTTCTGGACCAATGCTCAATTATTGTTTGGTGCTACTGTAAACGGATGGAGTTCATACTTGCCAACCACAGCTTATAACACTGGTTTCTTCTTGCCTTACGATATTCATATTTCAACTCAAAACTTGAAAACTGCCGACATCCAACCAATTCAAAATTTAGCGGTGTACCCAAACCCATCTAATGTTGGAAACAACTTCCACGTTTCCTTCAATAGCGCTAACGTTACTTCCGGAAACGTTGAAATTATGGATTTAAATGGTAAAGTAGTAGTTGCTGGTGATGCTAGAAATTTTGCTGCAGGTGTTAATACCGTTACATTAAATGCAAACTTAACTGCGGGAATATACATGGTTGCTGTTAAAACAGCCAACGGAACCCAATCAACCAAATTAGTTGTTCGGTAATACTATAAAATAGCTATTACTGATTGTAAATTAAAAATTTATAATTTTTTTAAGTGTTGTTTTAAATAAAATCGATACATAAAATTAAAAAAGCCGACGTCAACGTCGGCTTTTTTTTCTCCTTTTTTCTAATATTCAAGTTACTCTATCAAACTATGGTAATACTAAATTACTACGCTTTATATTACCTTTGAAGGGCTATGAAAATCCTTTCTTTTTCTACCGTTGTTTCCGTATTCGTATTTTCAATTCTTCTTATTGAAACTCCCACTGTATCCGCTCAAGGATTATATGGATTACAAAACAGTAATTTTTCTGGAATTCATAATGCATATACCAATCCCGCCCATTTAACCACATTAGCATATCGCCGACATTCTAATTTAAGTACGTTTGCATTAAGTGTAGACAATAATTATTACAGTATTGAAACTCCATTTCCCTTGTTTAAGTTGGCTACTGGAAATGTACCAGATCAATATAAAAATGACAAAGGGAAAGTGGCTTGGAATCCTTCTTATTTAAATGCTAACAGTGAGGTAAACAGTGCTTGGGGAAATATTAATATGGAATGGAGAGGGCCATCGTATGCAAAACGATTGGGTAGAAGAGTTGTTTTTGGTTACGGAGTTAGAACCCGAGCTAATATGGCTATCAAGGATGTAAATCCGGCCATGGCTCAATGGGTAAATAGTTTATCCGACTCAGCCAATATAAAAAATGTTTTAGGCGGAACTAATTATCCATTGAATTTTCAGGCAAATGCCTATCAAGAAATTTCTGGCAGCCTATCTGTTAATATTATCAACGTAGGTGGATTTAGAATGGCTGTTGGCGGTACCGCAAAGTATTTAATGGGATTAGGGCATATGTCAATGATAAATACAGGCACCGACATCCAAACTTTTGGTAAAGATTCTATTCGAATTAATCAATCAAACATACAAATTGCGTATTCAGATCCAAAATTTATGGATCGATTTACCAGTGGTCTTTTGAGTGGTTCTTTACCGTCATTAGCTTCAATACTAGGTGGCGGTTTTGGATTTGATCTTGGTATTTTGTTGGAAGGTGGAAATAAAAATAAGGTAGATGGTATTATCGAGAAGTGGATAATTCCGGATGTGAATATCCGTGATTATGCTTGGAAAATCGCGGCATCGGTTACCGATATTGGTACCATGAATTATGGTCAGGAAATTAGCAGATTTACTGCTTCTAATACCACGCCCGTTACGCTACCCTTGGATACTGCTTTAGCCAAAGCATTTTTAGCAGGTAATACTGCAGGTTTGAAATATTTGGAGAGCTTTGCTGAAAAAAACATGGATTACAAAAAAGAAACGGGTACGTTACCTTTTGCTTTGCCTACTATGTTGCAAATTCAAGCCGATTTTAGAATGCTCCCTACCTTGTACTTGGGTGTACATTGGCAGCAATCCTTGGTGAGTGCTAAGACTTTGGGTTTTAGAAATCCATCCTCCTTGGTTGTAATTCCTAGATTTGAAATGGCATGGTTGGAATGTTCATTGCCCGTATCGCTTACTCAAGATTATAAACGAGGTGCAATTGGTGGATATTTGCGAGTGGGACCCGTATTTATTGGGTCCGATAATTTGGTGACCACCGTATTGACAAATAAAGCGAGAGGATTTAACTTATACTTCGGTGTGAGCGGTGGAATAAAGAATCCGAAGCGCACAGCCAGAGGATAGGATTTGAATTAACCTGTTGATTAAAATCCGAGGTGCCTAGCGGTAATAAAACTTAGTTTTTTTATTAATACCTATAAGAAAGATTCAACTACTCAAATCGGGTAATTCTTGCACCCAACGCATTCAATCGTTCGTCAATTCGTTCATAACCACGATCGATTTGCTCAATATTCTTTATTGTGCTTTTGCCTTTGGCGCTCATTGCAGCAATCAATAATGCTACCCCTGCGCGGATATCTGGCGAGCTCATCGTAATTCCTTTAAGCCTGGTTCTGCGATCTAATCCAATAACAGTGGCTCTGTGCGGGTCACACAGAATTATTTGAGCCCCCATGTCAATGAGATTATCAACGAAGAACAGTCGACTTTCAAACATTTTTTGATGGATTAATACCGTTCCTCGTGCTTGAGTGGCCGTGACCAAGGCAATTGAAATCAAATCGGGTGTAAAACCTGGCCAAATTTGATCGGAAATGGTTAATATAGAACCGTCAATAAATGTGTCGATTTCATAATGATCTTGGGCCGGAATATGAATATCGTCACCGATAATATTAAGTTTGATTCCAAGTCTTTGAAAGGTCTTAGGAATAATTCCGAGCATATCTACTCGACAATTTTTCAAAACGATATCGCTCTGAGTAATAGCTGCCATTCCGATAAAACTTCCAATTTCAATCATATCGGGTAAGCAACGATGATTACAACCTGAAAGATATTCTACCCCTTCAATGGTTAATTTATTGGAGCCGATACCGGAGATTTTGGCCCCCATGCTGTTAAGCATTAAACACAATTGTTGTAGATACGGTTCACAGGCCGCGTTGTATATTTCGGTTTTCCCTTCAGCCATAGAAGCCGCCATAACTAAATTAGCGGTCCCTGTTACCGAAGCTTCATCCAATAACATACTGCAACCCTTGAGGGGTTTGCCTGTTACTTGATAGAATTGCGTATCCGCTTGATATTCAAAATGTGCTCCTAATTGAATAAATCCTTCAAAGTGAGTGTCTAACCGTCTTCTTCCAATTTTATCACCACCGGGCGAGGGTATATAACCTTTGCCAAATCGAGTTAATAACGGCCCAACAATCATTATAGAACCCCGAAGAGCGGCTCCCATTTTCTTGAATTCATTGCTGTTTAAAAAATCTAAATCAACGGCATCTGCTTGAAACGTATAATGCCCTCTTTCTATTCGATTAGTTTTAACCCCTAATTTTCCTAATAATTCTATTAGTTTGAGTACGTCTCTGATTTCGGGAATATTGGTTATGGTAACAACTTCGTCGGTAAGTAATACGGCGCATATAATCTGTAAAGCCTCGTTTTTTGCACCCTGAGGCGTCAATTCACCTTTTAAAGAAAATCCACCTTCTATTTCAAAATAAGCCATTGTGATAAATTAAAATCTACGGTAATTTTTACCGTTTCGATTATTGTTGTTACGGTTGTTTTTGTTGTTTTTGTTGTTGCGTTGGAAATGGTTTTTCTTACCTTGTTGCCAATTTCTATTTGGCTGCGCAAGTTGTGTGTCTGCGCTCACTGTAATTTCTTCCCCACTAAGCTGTAATTTCCCTTTGGATAAGGTCATTAAATGATCTGCAATTACTTCGTTACTTAGGTTTTCGTTGTTCCATGCTTTGCAAGAATTATACATAAAAGACGCAATCATATTCACCAAATCTTGTCGAAGTTCCGTTGCTTCCATAGAGGCCGCTTTATCAATCATCATTTGTAGATTTCTACCATAAAAACGAAATCGAATATTGGCATCGGCATAACCAATTTCGGCGGGTTTGTTATTTGCAACATCTATTTGTTTAATATCGTATGGGCAATCCACATCCAACGAAAAGTTCGCTAAATGTAGTATATGTGACCACAATATCTCCTTATAGTTTGCTTGCTGTTTAATCTCAGGATTTAACGTGGACATTATTTGAACCAAATTGTGTGTCCATGCGGTGCGTTGGGACTTATCCGGTAATTGTTGAATATGCTGAATGTACTCTTGTACATGCCTGCCGTATTCAGACAAATCTAAGGAAGTTCTTTGGGTGTTATAGTCCTCTTGTAAAGTGAGCATCGTATTGCGAAAATACCAACAAAATCAATAGTTTTAAATAAAACTTTCCACCATTCAAATTGTTGTATTTTAAATTAGTTTAAACTATGAAAACGCAAATAATTCAAGGATTGATTCAGTATTCTTTGGAAAATGAAAAATCACCCGCTAACGTATTTCAGTTATCCAAGTTTTTATCCATTACAGAGCAGGAGTTTTACCAGCATTTTAGTTCCATTGATGCAGCAGAAGAAGCTGTATTAACCCATTATTGGATGGATGCGTTTCAAACATTAACCGCCGATAGTACCTTTTTAGGTTTTAGTTTAAAAGAGAAATTGATTTCCTTACATTTTGGATGGGTGGAAAAGTTGCTGTCTATCCGCAGTTATTTACAATGGAAAATGAAAGATTGGAAAAATCCAATGTCGAGTTTAACCCTACTTAAATCTCTAAGAAGTCAGGTATTAAACGATCTTGAATCTCTGTTTAAGATGGCGCAACAGAATAATGAGATTCCTGATAGGAAATTCTTGGATAAACTCTCCAATGAAGCTGTTTGGTTGAATACGGCGTTCATTTTACATTTTTGGTTAAATGATTCCAGTAGGGAATTTGAAAAAACAGATGCCTGTATCGAAAAATCTATAGGACTAACCATGGATTTAATTGGCAGAAACACATTGGATCAAGCCATCGATTTTGGTAAATTTTTATTCCAACAATCCAAATGACCACACCAACCCAAGATAAAATTCCCACCGGTAAAGTAGAACGTGCATTGAAATTGGTGGGAACAGGTGCTAAAATTGGTACCAATTACCTCAAATATTACACTAAAAAAACACTATCCGGAGTAGATAACAAAGAGGAGTTACACAACAATAACGCAGAAGATATCTACCAGTCCCTTAGTCAATTAAAAGGAAGTGCATTAAAGGTTGCGCAGATGCTAAGCATGGATAAAAATCTTTTGCCTAGAGCCTATACGCAGCAATTTGCTATGAGCCAATATTCGGCACCACCCATGTCGGCTCCCTTGGTTATTCGAACGTTTCAACGATCAAATGGCCAATCTCCACAGCAAGTTTTTGATGAGTTTTCATTGCAAAGCAGCGCCGCGGCTAGTATCGGACAAGTTCATAAAGCAAGAAAAGGGAATCAGTGGTTAGCGGTTAAAATTCAGTATCCGGGAATTGCTGATTCAATTCAGAGCGACTTAAAGCTTGTTAAACCAATGGCCAACGCAATGTTTGGTTTAAGTGAAAAGGAAATGCAGAAGTATTTCCAAGAAGTAGAAGAGAAGCTGTTGGAAGAAACCAATTACGAGCTGGAATTGCAGCGTTCTAATGAAATGTCCAGTCGATGCAGTCATTTACCCAATTTAGTTTTTCCTACATATTATTCGGAGTACAGTTCTTCCAAGGTTCTCGTTATGGATTGGATGGAGGGCTTGCACCTTAAAGAGTTTTTGGATACCAATCCAAGCCAAGAGGTCAAAAATACCATCGCACAGTCGTTGTGGGACTTTTACGAATTTCAACTGCACCACTTAAAGGCAATACATGCAGATCCTCATCCCGGTAATTTCTTGTTTCAGCCCGATGGTAGAGTTGGAATTATTGATTTTGGATGTATCAAAGAGGTTCCAGAAGATTTTTATTTACACTATTTTCCGTTGTTAATCCCCGTGATTAGAGAAAACGAGAAAGTGGTAAATACACTAATGTCAAATATCGAAATTGTTTTCCCTGCTGATTCTCAAGAAATTAAGAAGGAACTTACGGAAGCATTTTTAGAAATGACAGCATTGTTGAGCAAACCCTTTGAATCGCCAACATTCCATTTTACCACTGAATTTATTGATTCCATTTATGCAAAAGGTGAGGAGATTTATCAAATTCCGGAGGTTAAAAAGCCCACACAACCTCGAGGAAGTAAACATGCATTGTACGTAAATAGAACCTATTTTGGCATTTATTCCATGATGGCTGATTTAAATGCCAACATCAATACCGCTCCCAAAGAGTGGGCTACAGAGTTAAGATCCTACTGGAATTGTTAATATATCGAAATTCTCAGTGAGTGTTACAACGTAACATTCACTGAGAATAATATTGAACGAGCATCCGATGGCATTAAGCCGGGACCAGGATAACCGCCCGCTCTGCGCGTGAAATATCTTTCGTTGGTTAGATTGTTTATTGTGGCTTTGAAGCTTATCGACTTATTAAACTGGTAAGTTGCGTTTAAATCCCAAATGGAATAGGCAGGGATTAGTCCGTTTTGTCCATTGCTACTAGCAACCACTGTGTTTTGCGCATCGGTAAATACATCACTTACATAATTGTACTGAACGCCAATTTTCAAATGTCTGTCCATGTGCTTCATGCTATTTATAAACACGGAACTACCCGCTCGGATGATCCATTCTGGAGCATTTTCAACTCGATTATCTTTTAAACTTGAAGAACCCATTTTCCCATCGCTGCCTTTAACACTGATTAAAAAGTCTTGATATCTAGCATCGTTATAGGCAGCCGATACAAAAATGGGGAAGTAGAATTTGGCGTTTTTCTTCGCCCTGCGAATTACATCGGCGTCCACAACTAGTTCAGCACCTTTACTAACACTGCTACCTACATTTGTTTTTAAGGTATAGGATTTTCCTTGATCATCGTACTGAGTTAGTCTTCCTGGTCTGTTGTTGTACTGCAACCAATATACGCTTCCGTCAACATAAAGCCAATTGCCAAATCGTCCGCGTACACCTAAATCGCTGTTAAAACCAGTGGCGTCTTTCATGTTTGCATCTACCACTTCGATTCCAGGAGTTGCTTGCATGTCGGAAAATAAAATGGGTCTATAAGCTTGAGTAATATTCCCATACATTTCCAATCCGTTTTTGAAATGATATTCTGAGGCAATTCCTCCGATAAAGAAACTGCGATTAATGGGGGCGGAAATAACCTTAACGGCTTCTCCAGCGCTATTAAAGCTTAATCTACCGCTTACTTCGGACTGAATGTTTTCGGCCCTGACCCCAGGAATAATTGTTAAACTTTTTCCGATTCGAATAACTTGTTCCGCAAACCAAGCATAATTAAGGGTATTAAATTGCAGTTCTGTGGGGAATTTAGCTACTTGGTTATTAAAGTTGGCATCCGATCCCACCGACCCGATTCCTTTTTGAAAGCGTTGGGTTTCACTATTAAAGGCTCTAATTCCAGTACTTAATGTCTGTTTAGAACCAGCAACAGTGTAGTTGATTAAGTAGGAGGCTTCAATTCCAAAGTTTTTATACTTGTCGATAGCTAAATCCCTAGTATTGTAAGTGTTCGTTAATTTGTTAATCGTATCCTTCGTAGTAATACCTTGCATAAAACCAACACTACTTCTTACGGCTTGCATTCCAAAAGCTTGCAATTGCAATCGTTGATTTTTATTAATTTCCAATAAATATTTTACATTTCCTGTTTGCCACGGAGTTGAAAACCAGTTTCTTGCTCGTAAACTCTGTTGTGCATCGGCTAAAAATTGGGTTTCGTTTAATCCACCTGGTTGTTGCGATAACATGTTAAATCGAGTGTATTCTGCCGTAATCTGAGATTTTTCGGTGATGCGGTAGGTAATAGATCCAAAATAGGTTTGCGTGCTGTATTGAGAGTTTTTCCGCCAGCCATCTGCCTTCCTCGTATCGGCAAATGCAAAATAATTTACTCTGCCTTGCTTACCACCCAACGATAGAAAACTATTGGTCATCCCAAAACTGCCCATGGTTTGGTTCGCGTCAATCTGTAGTGGTTTTTTTAGGTCTGCACCGTCTTTCATGATATAATTAATCATTCCACCAAATTGTGATCCGTATTGTAGCGATCCGGCGCCTCGAATTAACTGAATTCTCTGAACGGCCTGCATCGGTGGATTATAGTATGCTTCGGGATAACCATAAGGGTCCGAAGAAATATCAGCGCCATTTTGTCTAACATTAAATTCCCAGCTTCTGTTTGGACTTAATCCACGAGTGGCAATACCAATCTGAATACCCGAACCATCGCTTTCCCAAACATGAATGCCAGGAACTTTGGCCATGATTTGTCGCATGTTGTTATTTACAACGATGGTATTCAATTCCTCAACCACCACCAAACTATTTTTTTTGCCGGCATTGATTTTTGTTCCCACAACTTCCGGCAACATGAGAATATCTCTCTTTTCACCCCTACCTACTAAGGTGATTTCGGGTAAATATTCAATATGAAGTGCGGTATCATTAACAAAGACATCTTTGCTATTTTTCGTTGTACTTTGAGCAATTACAGTATTGGAGAAAATGCTAATTATACTTAAAAATAATAGGGTGCGGCTGCTACTTGTTTTGGAGTTGATTAAAGCGTTGCTTTTCATAAACGGTACAAAGATATATGTTATTTAGAACCGTTACAAATAAAGTTTAGAATTATTCTAAATAACCATGATATTTGTCATGTTTTGTAAGCTCTGCCTTTCCAAATCGTTTTAATGGGAAGTAGGAAAAATATGGCCGTTGAGAATGTAATTGATTGAATAAAAGGTTCATAGGCAATAAGTTTCCAAATAGGAGGGCGGGATGATTTTATATTCTCGTAAATACGATTTATCTGCAAACTTTGAAAAATCCACTTGAATAAAATCAGTAAACCAACCCAGATAAAGTTCGATGTAGTAACGGGATAGGCGAATAAAATTAGTAATGCAAACGGTACCAATACATGATATCCGCCAAATATTCCAAATAAAACCCACCAATACCAGGGTAATTCTTTACCACCGCTCAACCAGCGTTTTCTTTGATGAAGTAAAGGAATGAAGCCTTTTGTTTCGGCAGAATAAGCCACAACGCCCGGATGCATAACGTTACTCCATCCGTAACCGCGACTGCAAACTTCGCTGTATAACTTATAGTCTTCGGTAATGCTAAATTGAATTTTACTATAGCCACCGGTAGACCAATAAGCCTCCTTCGATATTATCATATTATTCCCAACGGCAGTAGCAGGAACTCCGGCGTAGGAAATAATATTCAGCAATCCCATAAAATAACTCCAGTCTATTTCTTGCAACCAACCCCATGTATTGGGTGATTTTACCAAGGTAGTACCACTACAAACCCCAATAACTTTATCGTTACCGCCATTAGAAGAATCCGCTTTTTTCCAAAGACTTCTGAGCATGGTTTTTGCCCAATTGGGATTAACCCAAACATCCGCATCAGTAATAAGATAATAATCCGCATCGGCGTGAATGTCCAATTGCGCCATAACCCGGGCTTTAGCTTTTAAGCCATCGTCTCTATCTTCAATATCAACGAGTTTAATCTGTGAATTAACTAGTGCTAGACGTTCAACAATGGCTCGAGTTTTATCCTTACTCTGATCATTGCCTACCAAGATTTGAATCTTAGATCGAGGGTAATCCATTGATAGCAATGAGGTTAAGCATCGTTCAATGGTAGCTTCTTCGTCTCGAGCTGCAACCCAAATACTAATGTTGGGCCATTCTTTGGGCTCATCGGCAAGCTGGGATTTATATCGAAATAAATAAACTAATTGGGTGAGTTGCGTAATTAAATAGAGCCCTCCAACAATCCCAAAAGTCCAAAAAAACAGATGAATCATACAATTCTAAAATTTATTGAATTGAGGGTTAGACAATAATTGCATTCGAAATCCTTGATGGACAAGAAATTCTAAAAACCTCGGTAATAGTTGTTTTAATTGTGGGAATGCTTTTTGGCTGTCATGAAAGACCACAATGTTACCCGGTTTAATATTTTTTTGAAGCGTCTGTAAGGCTTTTTCGCAGTTCAGTTTAGGATCGTAATCACAACTTAACATCGACCACATAATCACCGGAATATTTCTCTTTTTTGCCCATTGAAGTTGAGAAGGTGAAATTCTTCCGTACGGAGGTCGAAATAAAGAATGGTGGAATTTGATTTTTTGACACTGCATGTGTAATTCTCCAATTAACGCCTCAGTTTGCTCTATTTCCTTGAAATAATTGGTATTTTTTGTGATCCAACCTTTGCTGTGTTGGTAGGTGTGGTTGCCTATATGATGCCCTTGGTTTAATATTTCTTTGGCCACATGCGGAAACTTGGATAAATTATTTCCAACACAGAAAAATGTTGCCTTTGCTTCGTATTGGGCTAATACATCTAATACCCAAGGGGTAACCTCGGGATGTGGTCCGTCATCAAAGGTGAGAAAAATCATTTTTTCAGAAGTTCTTACACGCCAAATTGCACTTGGAACAAGGACAGGAAGAAGCGCAGGAACTTTAAAAAAATGCATTAAACAAAGTTCTTACATTTTCTCAACCTTACCGAATTTATATTGTTAATTTTGCAACACATGGGAGAAAAAATCACATTAGTAGGCGGCGGTTTGGCCGGAAGTTTATTGTCTATCTATTTAGCAAAACGTGGTTACGATGTTCATTTGTTTGAACGCAGGCCCGATATGCGTGACGGAAAATATGAGGGGGGAAGAAGTATTAACCTTGCTTTGAGTTTGCGCGGAATCACAGCATTAGAACGAGTTGGTTTAAACCAAGATGTTTTGGATATTTCTATACCGATGGCGGGTAGAATGATGCACGATGTAAAAGGAAACACGGCATACCAACCCTATGGAAAGGAGGGTCAAAATATTTACTCGGTTTCTAGATCGCAATTAAATGTACGATTATTACAACTTGCCGATCAGTATCCCAATATCACCATGTATTTTAATCATAAATGTGTGGAGGCCGATTTGAAGACCAACGAAACGGTATATCAAACTCAATCTGGAGAGATGGTACATGATAAAGCGGATGTGATTATTGCAACCGATGGGGCTTTTTCTGCTGTTCGACAAGAAATGATGCATCAGCCGAGATTTTCGTATTCCCAAACCTACGAGAATTACGGATATAAAGAATTAGAAATCGTTCCGGATGCAAATGGTAACTTTCAATTGGATGAAAATTGTTTACATATTTGGCCTCGAAAGAGTTTTATGATGATTGCCTTGCCCAATCCGGGTGGTAATTTTACCTGTACGCTATTTATGCCATTTGATGGGAATCCTGGGATTGATCAATTAAAAACAGAGGATGAAATCAAGGCGTTTTTCAATGAATATTTTGCCGATGCGGTTCCAATGATGCCTGGGTTAGTAGACGATTATCAAAATAACCCTACGGGTATGTTAATGACTGTTCGATGCTATCCTTGGGCTAAAAATAATGTAGCCTTATTGGGTGATGCGGCCCATGCTGTAGTGCCTTTTTACGGACAAGGTATGAATTGCTCTTTTGAAGATTGTTTGGTTTTGGATGATTTAATCGGAGCGGGCAGACCCCAGCTACCATGGAATGAGATTTTACATCAATACCAAGTGAAACGTAAGCCAAATGCCGATGCAATTGCAAATTTAGCCTTGCAGAACTTCGTTGAAATGCGCGATTTGGTGGGTAGTCCTGAATTTTTGCATCGAAAAAAGATTGAACACGCGCTTAGTACTCAATATCCGGATAAATTCACATCGCAATACGAGAGAACTACGTTTTCTACCCGCGATTACGCCGAGGCTTGGGAATACGGAGGTAAAAATGATAAAATATTGGATGCAATTATCCAAAATGGTTGGGAATCAAAATTGGATGATTCTGGCTTTATCAATGAACTGTTAGACGAAATGCTGAATTAAGTTTAATTACTTTTTTCTGTTTTTTTCTTTTGCCTTCGCCAAACTATCTAAATAGTCTGGATTAAACTGGGTTTTATAGCCTTGTTTCATGGTGTATTTACCTGTTCTTTGGCTGCGATTATCACGGATGGGTTTAAGGATTTTCAGGTACGCAACTACGGAAATTGCGGTAAATGCAACTACAAATCCTATGGCAATCCAAAGTTTTAATTTTTGCTGTCTGTTACTCATAAAAGTTGGGTAATCAATGTATTTATAACATTTAAAAAATCAATTTGATTAAAAATCGAAGGATACACCCGTATTTTCCGATAGTTGCTCTAAATCAATCATCACGGCCTCAACTAACGGAATCCCATTTTTGATTCTTTTTGCATGTTCTTCTCTTTCGGGTGTACCGGGAATTATCACGGGATGATTTGGATCTAATGGAATCGTGGCTGTAAATCGTTGTATCCATTGGTCCATATTTTTACAAAAATCATCGTAATTTCTAAAACCATCTACTTCCCAACAACCCACAAAATGCCCCAGTCCATCCCCGGGTAAATTGGGCAGCGGTTGAAGGAAAGATACAAAAGGGGGAACCCAAGGACCATAATTAGCACCCGTTAACACGCCAGAAAAAATATCTACCCAAGCCCCCAAACCAAATCCTTTGTGAATTCCATGTTCATTGTCAGAGCCTAATGGTAATAGCATTCCGCCTCGTTTTAATCCATCCGGTTGTAAATCCATCGATCCATCTTTTGCTAGAATCCATCCATCGGGTATGGGTTTGCCGGTTCTTTCGGCGATTTCTAATTTCCCATTAGCTGCTGCAGAGGTTGCCATATCTAAAACAAATGCGGGTTCCTTACCAGCTGGAATAGCAACACATATCGGGTTTGTGCCTAACATTCTTTCAGATCCTCTTGCAGTGGTTACCAATGGACTGGCATTGGTCATAGAAAAGCCGATCATTTTTCGATCCAACGCTTTCATCGCATGATACGCGGCAATTCCAAAGTGATTGGAGTGTTGAATTCCCACCCAACCACTACCGTATTCTGCACTCATTTCAATGGCGAGATCCATGGCATAGGGTGCCGAAACTAACCCAATACTGCCATCCGCATTTAAGTTAGATATCGTTTTTTTTCTTCGATCTACCGAAAATTTTGGTGTTGGATTTATTCTTCCAGCATCAATTAAACGCAAATAGCCACTTAATCGGGCCACACCATGACTATCTATGCCTCTTAAATCGGCTAACAATAAAACATCGGCAGATAATTGAGCGTGTTCTTCGGAAAATCCTTTAGAAATAAATACGTCGGTAACAAATTGCCGTAAGCGCGGTTCCTCAACGATTGTATAATTGATGGCAGACATTATTAAACTTAATTTACTCTGGAAAGAACGGAATTACAATTAAATAAACATGCAACTGTTTTAGTAAAAACTATCGAAATGGAATCTATACTATTATCAGTTATTTCTAAGGAAATATTGAATGGCTCCTTTTGAATTCCAGAATTGAGTTTCTGATTCCTTAGAAGCAGTGGCTTGCAATGGGAGTTTTATTTTATACTGAATTTCATTTATGGGTGAAAATGGACCAGATAACTCTGAAATAATCCCTGCTCTAGCAATGATTACATAAATAGTCTGACCTTTTATTTCCTTGGTTGTATTATCGGGAACAAAAGAATAGGTCTTATTCATTAGTTCATCCACATTGTTTTCCACTCTAAAACCATTGATAGCGAGAATTTCGTCATTGGGTTGGATTCCTATGTGTTCTGCAAAGCTTCCTCGAGTTACCGTTTTTACTACCGTTTTTCCAGCATTTAATTCCGTGCTTACCCCTGTTACATCTCTCGACATGGTAGTTTTGATAACTTCTAATTTTAAACCGTTTGTACCCAGACTTTGGTCAATCTCAGGCTGTAAATCATCGTACCCGTGCACTAATTTCGAGAAAAAGGGTTCACAACTGCCACCTGTAATCGTTTCTATTGCTTTTTTGAAGTCTTGCTCTGTAAAACCTTCACCGTTTGGATTTTTAGTTGTATTTAAAGCGAAATTCTTCCATAAGTACTTCATTACATCGTCTAGCGATTTCTTGCCCTCGGTCTTTGCGCAAATCCATGCATCCAGTAAAGCCCCAATTACTACACCCTTGGAATAGTAACTGTATGTGCTGTTTTTACTGTTTTCGTTAGGTCGATATTCTTTAATCCAAGCATCGAAACTCATTTCACTTACGCTACCAACCTTGGAACCGGGTCTATTTTCATGACTGTTAATGTATGCTGCCATAGAACCTAAGAATTCGTTAGGCATACTAAAACCTGCGCGCATTAATGCAATCTCATCGTAGTAACTGGTGATCCCTTCGGCAACCCACAATAGGGTGGTGTAGTTTTCTTGATTGTAGTTGAAAGGCCCTAATTCTCTGGGTCGAATTCTCTTTACATTCCAAAGATGGAAGTATTCGTGGGCAACCAATCCTAAAAATCCTTTGTAACGTCCGGGATCGGTGTATCCTAATCGTTGCATCATCAATACCGAAGAGTTTTTGTGCTCTAAACCGCCACCGCCATTATCAACGTTATGGACGAAGAAAATATATTTTTTACACGGGTGCTCATCTACTATTTGGGTCATCGTTTCACATATTAGGGCCATGTCTGCTGTTAGTTTTTGAGCGTTGGCATTGTTTAACCCTACCATAGCTATATAATGCGGAATCCCTCGAACCTCAAATTTTAACATTTCGAAATTTCCTAGTTGCAGGGGCGCATCTACCAATTCATCGAAATTTGGGTAGTTGAATTTTATACTTCTCGAAGGACCTAATTGTGGAACCCCGATCCCACCGTTGGGTACTTCATCCAACGTACATGCATAATTTTGCCATGTATTGGGAAAAGAAACTAATTCTGTTCCTGGTAAATTCTCATACCCTTTAGCCGTCATTAACACGGAGGCCATATTCAATAATGCTTGCTGGGATTCAATGTAACTGGTTCGAACACTCAGTTCAAAGCAATATACACGATAGCCAACCGTTACTTTTTTTGTGTTTTTTGGTATAGATATTACCCAGGTGTTTTTGGATTGCTTTACGGGTCTTGTTAGATTGGTACCTGATTGGTTAGCAGCGATCAAGGCTGATTTGTCTACGTTTCCATCGGATACAGAATAATAAAAAGACTCTACGTTTTTAGAGAACTCTCTTACTAAATAACTTCCCGGTGTCCAAACAGGCATGTAAAACTCTAAAGATCCAGCTTTGGGATTGGTAATTTCCAGGGTTATTTCGGCGTAATGGTTATTAGGATCTGGTATGGAAACGGTGTAATGAATACCTTTCATGGGTGATTGAGCTATTTTTGGTGCATCCATAGGGGAGGAAGTTTGTGCCGATAGGGTACGTGTAAATAAACAAAGTACCACAGCAATAATCCAGCGTTGCATAATTGCAAAAATCAACCTTTTTAATCATAATCCCAATGCAATATTGGACTTTAGATGATTTTTAGTAAATTGTGCTCAGTAAAAACCATGAAGAAATTTCTGCTGGCATTTTTGAGTATGGTGGTTTTAGTGATTGTGCTATTACCCCTTACAAGTTGTGAGGAAAAACCGCCTCCAACTCCTCCGAAAGACTCTGTTGATAATGCAACTTCTGCACAAAAAGCCTTTGATTTATTGGTGTTGGGAAAGCAGTTCTACATGAAAAAGGGCATTGATTCCATGGGAAACGACCTTACTGCTAACTATGCTGATCAAATATACATTTTGGAAAAGCAAACCTATACCAACGGACCGGCCAAAGTTATTATTGGAACAGATACCTACATTGGAACTTGGCAATCCAACGATGATTATTCTAAATTAGAATTAAAGGTAGAGGGAAGGCCTGATTTTCAATTCTTTAGTATTCCGTGGAGAATTACAACAAAGACCTATACTGGCCTATCGATGGTTCCACAAGACGCCTTGAACGCGGGTAATAAATCCATGCAATTGGAGAAAAAGTAATACAGCAAAAAGCCAATTGGAAGTAAAGATTGCAATTCTTGCGAAAGGAGGACAAGGGAAATCCAATTACTACTTTGCTTTGTATATAGGAACGGTAGAACAAGGTTCACCGTACATGATACTTTTTACAACGGGGGTAAGTTTTAGTGTAATTAGTGAATAAGCTGCAGCGGTAACCGGTAAGTCGCCACATCCTTTTATAACAACTCTTTCTTCTGAATAATCGGAGGGATTAATAGAATTCAGTGCTTTTTCCCATAAAACAGCCTCCAATGCGGATAAATCTCCAAAGACCACCTCTTTGGCAATGGAAGCGAGTTTGCTGGATATTAGCATATAGGCCCAAGTAGGGACTATGGCATCGGCCGAGCAATGTATGGCTACAAAACAATCCGTATAGGTTGACCAATCGTGCGTTTTTACCCATTCACGAAAATCTTTTTCTCTAAGCACCATGCCCATAAACAACACGTCTTTTATATCGATGAGTTTTCTATCTCCTTGGGGGAAGTAATCCTCTAAGTTCAGGGTAATTATGCCGCTATTTGCAACTTTATTTACAAATTCTTCCATGAAGTGCAAAATTACAACTCCTTAATCAACGTGAGTGATTTTAATGGTATTCGTTCTTTGTTTTTTATGGATAGGCATACTTGCGCAATTCACAACATAATCGTTTTTCGATACCAAATCGTGCGATTTTAGGATGTCTACTACATCTTGGAAGGTATCGTCTGTTGAAGTGAATTTATCGTAATAGAAACCGCGAACACCCCAAACCAAGTTCAATGTAGTTAACATTTTTTTGTTATCGGTGAAAATGTAAACATTGGATTGCGGTCTGAAGCTAGCTACTTTATAACCGGTATAACCACTTTTAGTCATGGCGATAATGGCTTTTGCGTTTAAATGGTCGCTCATTCGAACTGCGGTAAAACAAACCTCATCGGAAGCGAACGAAGGGGAAGAGGGGTTGGGTTTTACGCCTTTGTAGTAAGCTCTCCGATCATTTTCGATTTCGGCAATGATGTTGGACATGATTTCAATTACCTTCAATGGATATTTGCCCACGGAGGTTTCGGCGGATAACATTACAGCATCGGCACCATCCAGAACGGCATTCGCCACGTCTGTAATTTCGGCGCGAGTTGGCATGCTATCGGTAATCATCGTTTCCATCATTTGCGTGGCGATAATCACGGGTTTAGCGGCCGCTAGACATTTTTCTACAATATCTTTTTGGATTAACGGAACTTTTTGCAGTGGGACTTCTACTGCTAAATCCCCTCTGGCCACCATAATACCATCGGCTACTTTAATGATTTCGTCTATATTTTCTAAGGCCTCCGGTTTTTCAATTTTTGCAATAACTTTCATGGATGCACCCTTTTCCGCGATTCTTCGTTTTAAATCAACGATATCCTCTGCGGTTCTAACGAAACTTAATGCAACCCAGTCCAAATCTTGAGAAATACCGTAGTCCAAATCACGCAAATCTTTTTCGGTTAAACTGGGTACCGATAATTTAGAATTTGGAAGGTTGAATCCTTTATTGGATGATAATACACCTCCGGCTACTACCTCTGCCTCCATGGTGTGATCGTCTATAACTTTGGTGAATGTTAATGCTACTTTACCATCGTTTAACAAAATAGATTCACCCGGTTTGCAGTCTTGTACAAGCATGGGGTAGCTTACAAATAAAATATCGGTGGTAGATAATTGCTCGATTGTTGAAACTTTGATGGTTTTTCCCTCTTCTAAATGTATTTCACCATCCACTTTGCCAATTCTAAGCTTTGGCCCTTGTAAATCCTGCAATAATGCAACATGGCATCCCAGGGTAGAATTTATCTTTCTTACTCTGTCAATAACTTCTTGGTGTATTTCATGGCTTCCGTGCGAGAAATTTAAACGACAAACATCCACACCGGCGTGAATGATTTTTTGGAGCATTTCTTCACTGCTTGTTGCTGGGCCAATGGTGGCCACAATTTTGGTTTTGTTAAATTTACCTTTGTACATAGTGGTTTACTACAAATGGCTGAGCTGCTGTAACCACGGTAACTTTTCGAGTTGATTTGAAGGAAATTCAAACACCATTTGAATATTATTCATGGCTTTAATTCCTTGAATCCAATCCGCAGTTCCACCCATGATTTCGGCATCGCGAATGATTAACCAATAATCAGGGGCTGGCTTTCCAGTATACAGATAACCTTGGCTTCCTTTGTTGCAAACTAACCACATTTCGGAATGCGCTTCGTTGCCCGGCCAATAGTATTCTGCGTGCTCAGACATTGTTTCTTTCAACAAATTTAGTGCAAAAGCATGCACATGCAGTTGAAAGTTAGAAGAAAAAGTGTCATTTAGACACCAAGCCAAGTAATGTGGGGCGTTTACTGAGTGAATACCAATGACATCGAAGCTGTATTCGAACTCTAAAAAATGCGATTTGAAACGTTTTTGAGACAAAATTTTACGACAAAAATAATTTTATTATGGTTAGCGGTAAAAAAAATTGTTTATTTGCATCGCAAAACAAAACCATAACACCATGTCAGAAATTGCAGAAAAAGTTAAAGCTATCATTGTTGATAAGCTCAGCGTAGATGAGTCAGAAGTTACAATGGAAGCTAGTTTTACTAACGATTTGGGTGCTGATTCCTTGGACACAGTAGAGTTGATCATGGAATTCGAAAAAGAATTCGACATCAGCATTCCTGATGAACAGGCTGAAAAGATTCAGACTGTTGGCGAAGCAGTACGTTACATCGAAGAAAACAAGTAATTCATGCAACTCCGCAGAGTTGTTGTAACAGGTCTTGGAGCGGTTACCCCAATTGGTAACACGCTCCAGGATTATTGGACCGGATTGCGCCAGGGTGTTTCTGGTGCTGGATTAATCACGCGCTTTGATACCCAAAAGTTCAAAGTAAAATTTGCGTGTGAAGTAAAGGGCTTTGACGCCACAGAGTTTATTGACAGAAAAGAATCCAGAAAGATGGATCCTTTTACTCATTATGCGATGGTGGCAGCCGATGAAGCTGTAAAAGACAGCGGCATAACTCAAGGAACGTACAATCCAGACAGGATTGGTGTTATTTGGGGAGCTGGTATCGGTGGTCTTACAACTTTTTTCCAGGAAATTGTAGATTATGCAAAGGGCGATGGAACCCCGAGGTTCTCTCCGTTCTTTATTCCAAAAATGATTGTGGATATTGCTCCCGGCTTTATTTCCATGAGGCATGGTTTTAGAGGACCTAACTACGCAACCGTCTCGGCCTGCGCGTCTTCTACTCATGCGCTAATCGATGCTTTTAACGTGATACGATTGGGGAAAGCCGACGCTATCGTCACAGGAGGCTCTGAAGCCTGTATTAATGAGCCCTCCGTAGGTGGTTTCAGTAATATGAAGGCGTTGAGTGAAAGAAACGATGATCCTTTTACTGCTTCTAGACCCTTTGATAAAGATAGGGATGGTTTCGTAATGGGAGAGGGTGGAGCGTCATTAATCCTTGAGGAATACGAACACGCAAAAGCTAGAGGTGCGAAAATTTATGCCGAAATGGTTGGTGGTGGAATGACTGCCGATGCCTACCACTTAACGGCCCCGCATCCCGAAGGTTTAGGTGCTTCCAACGTCATGCGTATGGCACTGGAAGATGCTGGCATGAAAGCAGAGGATATTGATTACATCAACGTTCATGGAACCAGCACTCCGCTTGGAGATATTGCTGAAACCAAAGCCATCAAAACCGTATTTGGAGAACATGCCTATAACTTGAATATTTCAAGTACTAAAAGTATGACGGGACACTTGCTGGGTGGTGCTGGAGCATTAGAAGCCGTAGCATGTTTGTTAGCCATCACCGAAGATATTATTCCCCCTACTATTAATCATTTCACAGACGATCCAGATATTGACGCTAATCTAAAACTTACTTTCAACAAAGCAGAAAAGAGAACTGTTCGGGCTGCGTTGAGTAATACTTTTGGGTTTGGTGGACACAATGCATCCGTAATCTTCAAGAAATTTGAGGATTAGTGAATAGAAATTCTATCATCGGTTGTTAAATCATTTTCTTTTTCGCTCCAAAAAATCAAAAGACTTAGCTGCTAAGGTCTATCGTGTTACTGGGGTAACCCCGGGTAAAATTCGTATTTATCGCGAGGCATTAAAACATTCTTCCACTACTCGAAGAGAAGATACCGATAATGTGGTTGATAACGAGCGGTTGGAGTTTTTGGGCGATGCTATTCTCGACGCTGTAATTGCGGAGCTTCTTTTTCTACGATTCCCCAAAAAAGACGAAGGATTTCTTACCGAAATGAGAACCAGAATTGTCAATCGTGAACAAATGGGCGATATGGCACATAAGCTGGGATTGGCGGAATTAATGGAAGTTAAAAACGATTTATTGGGCAATAAATCCGCCATGAAAACCATTGCAGGCAATGCTTTGGAGGCATTAATTGGAGCCATTTACTTAGATAAAGGATATTCAACAGCAAAGAATTTTATAGTTAAACGCATGGTTGCTCAATATTTGGATATTGATAAACTTATGCATACAACAGTGAGTTATAAAGCGGTATTCATGAAATGGTTGCAGCAGCAACGTAAACAAATTTCATTTGAATACGAGGTGGATACCTCAAGAAAAACAGCTTTACATAAAGTTTCAATGAGTGTTGATGGAGAAGTTTGGTTTGTGGAAGAAAATGCTTCGAGGAAAAAAGCTGAAGAATTATGCTGTGAGAAAGCTTGCCGACGCTTAGAACTCACCACCTAAAATAATTGCTACATCCCATTCACCCAATCCTCGGTCTCCGATTCACCCAAAATCATATCGTCCGATAACGGATCTTTCCCCAGAGCGGAGGGAGTGTTTTTGGCGAAATTACACCAATAGCAATCCGATTTGCCGCAGCCATCCAAAAAGTTTAATCCATTGAGCTTGGCCATACCCATACGTATCCAATTCAAAAGAATTTCATTGTCTTCTCGGGTGTAATAAACTTCTAATTGCGGGTAATCCCCGTCTGGATTACTGTCTACACAATCGATAATAGCTTTATTGCACTGCCATTGTTTTTCCGTTTGAGCGTTAATCATGAGTTGATAAATGCCCAATTGAAACCAATACGAATTGGGAAGTTTGTCCGAATTCTCTTTGGGAGCAATGAGCTTTTTGCGAGAATTTTCAGGTTTCCCCGTTTTATAATCAACAATGGTAACCTGCTTCCCGTCGAAAATAATTTTATCCAATCTGCCTGATAATTTTACTCCTTCTATATGAGCATTAATTTGTTTTTCAAAATGCGTAAGCCCTTCGGATTTGAAAATAGTACTTCGTTGCTCATAATATTTTGGGAGATTGTCTAGCCCTTGCTGTCTCCGAATGGTAAATTGTTTCTCATTAAAAGCAAATCGTAGTTTTCTAATTTCCCATTCGAACTGATTCAATACCTCAGATTCAGTCATCCAGCTTCTATGTTTTTGCCATTGTTCTAGCCACTCTTTTAAGGTATTATGTACGGCTGTCCCGTAACTGGTTGCAGGTCCAGGCACATCGGGAACTCGAACTAAAGTGTTGAAATAAAATTTAATTCCACATTCATGTATCGCATACAACGACGATGGAGAAAAAGTAAAATTACTTATTCTGTGTTTAATCCAATCCAAGCGATGGGGGTTGATTTTAGGCTTTTCGGATCGTTGAAGTTCTTGTTTTTTAACAAATAACAAGTATTCACCCGGAATGCTTACCGGTCTATCAGGTAATACCTCAACCAGTCCGCATTCCCCAACAAAAACCGATGGTAATTGTTCCGAACTTTTGGTTTCCGTAATTTTAATCAAATTGTAGCTAATATGAACGGATTTCTTTGCTCTGGTAAGAGCCACATAGAATAATCTTCGTTTTTCTTCAAATTCTTCTTCCTCAGATGCATGGTTTTCTAATTTTATTCGATGCGCTTGAACCAAGGGTTTTAACTTATAAGGAATTCTACCTGAATCACCCTTTTCCCAATCATCGCGATTGGCTCTTAAGATAAAAACATGGTCGTACTCCAAACCTTTGCTACTATGAGCTGTGATTAATTGTACTCCTTCCGACATACCAATTCTTTTTTCTACAGGTATTGTTAACTTGTTCGCCTGCATTTGCTTAACGATAGCAACAAATTCGGAAAGGGTTAAATTCGATGATTTAGCACTTTGTCTTTGTGCAAATGTTAAAAAGGTCTCCAAAACTTCCAATACCCATTCCATTTCATGACCTTTTAGCGCTTGTTCTAAATAACCGCCTTCGCCGTAGATTAAGGAAATTAGTTGTGGAACGGTTCTATAAGCTGCTTCATGCAACCAATGTTCTATGTTATTCCATAGTTTTAATAATTCATCCGATAAGGGTTTTTCAAATAAATTACCCTGTTGTGGCTGTTTGATGATCTCTGAAATATGTTGTCGCCAAGAATATCCGCCACCGGATTCTTCTGATTTTCGTTTCTTTTGATAAATGTCTACAGATAACTGGTTGATTTCAAAGGTGTTTATTTGATAAATTGGACTTAATAGTAGGCGATAAATCAGGTGCTCACCTGCGTTGGGAATAGAAAGTTCCAATCCCAAATATTCCAACCAATTTAGTAAATGCTGAATAATTGGCTCTTCTAAAATATTGGCTGCTCTGTGTATTACAAACGGAATTTCATACGCGTCCAGTGATTTCGTTACACTGTTAGCATGTTTATTCAATGCATAAATGATCGCAATATCCTTTGCCTGTATTCCTTGGTTGATTAATGATTTTATTTGTTCGGCGATACCAACTCCTTCATGGAATTCGTTGGTGAACAGTTCAATTTTAGGTACTATGGAATCAAATTGTTTGTTTTCACCGGCCGCAATTAACTCTTTACTCAATCCTTCAACTTGGTGTATTAATCGCAATTTGTTGTTGTCGATAAGGGTTTTTGCAGTATCCAATATGGCTTGAGAGCTCCGATAGTTCTGGGTTAGTACTACCCGTTTGATATTTTCGGCATATTGCTCCGAGAAACGCATCATATTAGACACTTTTGCCCCTTGGAAGGCATAGATGCTTTGATCGTCATCACCCACTACAAAACAGTTTGGACTATCCCCCCAATAAGAAATTAAATGCATTAAGATTCTATTCTGAAGACCGGAGGTATCTTGATATTCATCCACTAAAATGTATTGATATCGTTCTTGAACATCCAACAAGAGTTCTTCGTTGTTATCGAATTCGTTGGCCACCCATTCCAACATGTCCGAAAATTCGTATAATCCTTTTTCTTTTTTTATTTGTCGATACGTATGGTGTAGATTGGCCGCTTCGATTGCTTTTTTCCAAGCTTCGTCCATTTTTTTCTTTTCATTAGGTTTGATATCACCGGCTTGAAATTCCTTGTATTTGCGGGTATAAACCAAATCAGGAAACAAAATTTTGAAGTTTTCATCGGGCAAAGAAATATCAACCCACTGCGTAATTTCTTCTGCAGTTATTCCTTCTAATTGCATGAATTCCCATAATTGGGTTAATTCACGGCGGGTACTTTGGGCATCGTCTTGGTATGTTTTTAGTAACGAATCGGCGGGTAATTTTTCGATAATTCCTTGGAGAATTTCGATTTTATCCAAATCGTCCATGATTCTTAACTCTTTTTTAGAGAATTTATCGGGATTTTCCTGAATAATTTTATTGCACAATCCGTGGAAGGTATGGATGTTTACTTTCCCCGCATCGGACCCCATGAATCGATGCAATCGTTTTTGCATGGCAATGGCTCCTGCTTCGGTATAGGTTAGACATAAAATATTCTGGGGCTGTTGATCGGCTTGTTGCAGAATATTCAATATTCTAGCAGCTAAAATCTGTGTTTTTCCAGTGCCCGGACCAGCAATTACCATCACGGGGCCGTCCAAAGTATCAACGGCAATCTGCTGTTCTGCATTCAATTGTTGGTATAGTTTTTCAAACGATTCCATGAACTACGAACTTACAACGCAATTACATTTTACCCTACACAATTTGCATCAACGCTTTTTAAAATCGTAACTTCGTAACCGTACATGCACAAGACAAAACAGGAATACAACGCCGTTTTAAATCAATGCAAAGAGATTTTTGTTCGTAAAAACAACGATTACGGAACCTCCTGGCGAAATTTTAGACCCAGTAGTTTAACCGATCAAATTCTTATTAAAGCGTTAAGAATCAGGAATATAGAGCAAACAGGTGTAAATAGGGTTGGCGATGATTTGAAAAGTGAGTTTAGAGGGATTGTGAATTATGGATTAATCGCTTTGATTCAATTGCTAGTAGAAGCGGGTGCTGCAGAGCCCAAAACCAATGAGGAAATTTTAGCCATGTACGAATCTGCCGCAGCGCAAACTAGGGATTTGATGTTGATGAAAAATGCCGATTATGGCGAGGCATGGAGAGATATGCGTGTGAGTAGTTTTACCGATATGATTTTAGTGAAAATAGCTCGGATAAAACAAATTGAGGATAATGCCGGACTCACGGATATATCCGAAGGAGTGGATGCGAATTACCAAGATATAATCAATTATGCTATCTTCGCTTTGATTCGAATGTAATTCGTACAAAGCCATGCAAAGATTATTTATTATTATTCGGGTATTGATGGGAGCACTGTTTGTGTTCTCGGGGTTAGTTAAATTGAATGACCCCAGCGGATTTGCCTTGAAATTAGATGAGTATTTCGATGTTTTCTCGGCAGCTTTTGCAGAAGAGGGGAATTCAAATCCTTCGAGTTTGTCATCCTTTTTTAAAGGACTGAAAGATTATTCATTGTTGTTGAGTGGTTTTTTTTGTGCCCTGGAAGTAGTCTTGGGATTTGCCTTACTTTTGGGTTGGAAGTTTCTTGTTACCCTCAGCCTTACTGGTTCATTAGTCTTGTTTTTTACATTTTTAACCTGGTACAGTGCCTATTACAATAAGGTGACCGATTGCGGTTGTTTTGGAGACTTTTTGAAGTTAAAACCTTGGCATTCCTTTTACAAGGACGTGGTATTAACGGTATTCACAGCAACTTTATTCGGATTACGAAAATACAATGTACCGTTTTTTTCTTCGCCTTTTGGGAATAAAACCATGGTATTGTTGTCTGCGTTAACGGTGAGTTTTGGAATTTACTGTTATCATTTTTTACCGGTGTGGGACTTTTTACCCTATAAAATCGGAAATAATATTCAAGAAATAATGACGTATGTTCCGCCTGGACAAAGAGCATCGGATTCTATTGAATTGCAGTGGATATTAAAAAAGGGCAACGATTCTGTAACGGTTTCTACCGCAGAATACACCAAATATTCGGAAGCCGGATGGGTGTATTCTAGACGCGATCAACGCGTTGTGATTGAAGGATATAAGTCGCCAATCCATGACTTTTCTATAGTTGATGCCAACACAGGACAGGACTTAAAAGATAGCTTCTTGAATCATAAAGGCTTACAGTTTGTTTTAGTGGTTCCGTACCTAGATAAAATGGATACTAGCCAATTGCAACAATTAATTAATTTAGGCTCCTATGCTTATGGAAATTACAATCATTTTGGTAAAACAAAATTTTGGGCGTTAACAGCAACGGGTCCAGAGTACTGTACTCAGTTTGCCGATAGACATAAATTACCGTTTAAATTTGTTCAGGCCGATCAAAAAATGTTGTTAACCATGGCGAGATATAATCCTACATTGTACTTATTTAAAGGGGCCACGGTTTTAAACAAATGGAGTGGTTATTGGTTGCCCGAAGATCCAAAAGAGGTAATAGGGGAGGTTTTAGCGGAACTTAAATCAGAGTATTTAGTGTTTTTGCGAAAAGATCAAAATAAGTAGAATAGGTATGAGGGGTAAACTAGCCAATTTCTTTTTCATTTTATTGGGATTGGTTGTGTTTATATTTTTTTTATTTCAGGCTTTACCAAATGCCAGTGATAATTTGGTTTCCGATCGAACTGATCCAAAAACCAAAGCGGCCATTGAGGCAGAATTGGGATTGGATAAACCCTTACCTGTGCAGTTGCTCAATTATTTAAACGATTTATCACCTGTTTCCATCTACAAATCAAATTCCCCCAAATTGGTGTTTTTACAAGGAATTAAAATCCCCTTGAATTCGTATCAACTTTGGCTGAAATTACCGTATTTGAGAACATCGTTTCAAACAAAGCAGCCGGTGTCTTCTACGCTTGTGGACGCATTTTGGGGAACCATTGTATTGGCGGTTGCCTCCATGTTGTTCGCACTAGTCTTGGGGATTCCTATTGGTGTTTTTGCAGCGGTAAAAAAGGGAAGTTTATTGGATAATAGTTTGGTTTGGCTAAGCGCTATTGGAATTTCCGTTCCTTCCTTTTTTAGTGCCATGATATTTTCGTGGTTGTTTGGTTTTGTTTGGTCTCAATATACTGGATTGTCCATGACCGGGAGTTTTTGGGAATTGGATGATTTGGGCGAAACAACCCAAATTCAATGGAGAAATTTGATTTTACCAGCAATTTCATTGGGAATAAGACCACTGGCTGTTTTTGTGCAATTAACAAGAAATACCATGGTGGAGGTACTTGACCAAGATTTTGTACGCACGGCCAGAGCTAAAGGCTTATCTTTTAATAAATCCATCTGGAAACATGCATTCCCCAATGCGTTAAATCCTTTGGTTACCAGTGTTGGCGGATGGTTTAGCAGTTTGTTGGCTGGTTCTTTTTTTACTGAATATATTTTTCAATGGAAAGGATTGGGAAAAGTTACGATTGAAGCATTACAGCAAAGCGACTTTCCCGTGATTATGGGAGGCGTTTTATTCACAGCCTGTGTGTTTTTCGTATTGCATCTTTGTACAGAACTGTTGTATGTTTGGATTGATCCTCGAATAAAGTATGAATAAAGTGTATCTTGTGGGAATGCCTGCATCCGGAAAATCAACCACCGCACGATGGTTAGCCCGAAAATTGGGTTGGGAATGGATGGATTTAGATGAGGTAATAGAGCAAAATCTTGGCATGAATATTAGCTTAGCATTTGAATTACTAGGGGAGGATAAATTTAGAGAAGCCGAACAAACTGCGTTGCTAAATACCAAGAATTTATCGAGGGTTGTTGTTAGTTGTGGAGGGGGTACTGCGGTGCATTTTAATAATATGGCGTGGATGAAAAGCAATGGTTTAACGCTATACTTAAATACCGAAATTGGAATTTTAGCCGATAGAATTTCTTCTCAACCACTACAAAGACCCTATTTTAAAGGACTTTCAGGGCAAGAAATCCTTAACAAATTGTTAGAAATGCAAGAAAATAGGGCTAATTTTTACTCAGAAGCGAAAATTATTTGGAATAAACCAGAACCAACAGATTTTTTGTATCTGGCTGTAAATCAATTGATTGATATTGATAAGTGTTGATTTAACACATAAATGTTAATTATTGGTGAATAAGTATGGTTGTCATGAGTAATTTCACTACTTGACAAACTAAAATCAATAATTACTTTTGGAACATAAACTTTAAACGCAAAACGAAACTCATGAACAAATCAGATTTGATCGGAAAGATGGCCAGCGACGCTGGTATCTCCAAGGCTCAGGCAACTGCCGCTTTGAACAGCTTTTTAAGCTCTGCTACTAGCGCAATGAAGAGTGGTGACAAAGTTATTTTAGTAGGATTCGGTACTTTCTCTGTAAGCAGCAGAGAAGCTCGTAAAGGAAGAAACCCACAAACCGGTGCGGAAATCAATATCCCTGCTAAGAAAGTTGTACGCTTTAAAGCAGGTGCTGAATTAAACAGCGCATTGTAAGCTTTTAAAAAATCGTGAAAAAGGCTGCTTCTTTAGGCAGCCTTTTTTATTTTTGTTGTCTTGTACTAGAATAAGTTGACAGTACAAAGCGCTAATTTTCTGATGACACCTCTTTAATATTCATATTAAATATTTTAATGCTCTCCAATCCCAAATCCCAATTTCTCCAATACTTGGCTCAAACCAGTCCAGAACCAATGGCAGTAGAAATTGCTTCGGCCAGGGGTAATTATTTATACGATAGCACTGGGAAAGCATATTTGGATCTTATTGCCGGTATAAGTGTGTGCAATATCGGCCACCAACATCCTCAAGTAGTATCGGCCATCGAAGAACAGCTACATAAACATTTGCATGTAATGGTTTATGGCGAAGTGGTTCAAAGTAAACAATCGGAATATGGCAATTCGTTGGTTTCAATTCTGCCTGAATCGTTAAATAATGTTTACTTTACAAACTCAGGTGCCGAGGCTATTGATGCGGCAATGAAATTGGCAAAACGGGTTACGGGGAAATTTGGATTTGTTGCTCAAACACAAGCCTATCACGGTTCTATCCAGGGACCACTGAGCCTGATGAGCGATGCCTATTTTACCGATCCTTACAAGCCATTGCTGGGCTCGGTGTATTTTATCAATCAAAATGATACAGATTCATTAGCAAAAATACCTTGGAAAAAAATAGCCGGTGTTGTTGTAGAAATAATTCAAGCGGAAAAAGGAACTACACAGGCCAATATTAGTTTTTTAGCTTCCTTAAGAGCATTGTGCGATGAACACTGTGTGTTGCTTATTTTTGATGAAATACAAACGGGTTTTGGTAGAACAGGAGCATTATTTGCTTTCCAGCGATACCAAATCATCCCCGATATTCTTGTGTTAGGGAAAGCCCTGGGCGGTGGTTTACCCATGGGTGCAATGATTGCTGGAAAACATTTGATGCAACAATTGTCGTACAACCCTGTTTTGGGTCATATTACAACCTTCGGTGGTCATCCCTTGTCGGCAGCGGCAGGAAATGCTGCGTTAAACGTATTATTATCGGAAATAAATTTAACCGAAGTTCAGCAAAAAGGAGAACGGTTTAAGCAGGTTTTAAAACACCCAGAGATTCAATCGGTAGACGGGATTGGATTGTTGTTATCGGTGAAGTTATCATCAGCAGAAATCGTTTTACAGCTAATTCGAAAATTATTACATCGAGGCATTTTTACCGATTGGTTTTTATTTGCCGCCGATCGATTTAGAATATGTCCTCCACTCACAATTTCGGAAGAGGAGGTGGAACATTGTTGCGAAATTATTCTAGAAGAGTTAAATAATATCAAAACAAATTAGGGGGTAATCGTTTTATATTTGTTATATCTATTGGTAAATACAATCCATGGGGCCTAATTTTTTTTCAAGAACAATCACAGCGGTTATATTATTATGTATAACGCTGTTAAGTTCCTGCGAGAACATTAACCCTGTTGATGATACCAAAAAGAATAATGGTGAATACTTGGAATTAGAACAATGCAACGATTTCTATTCCTTGTTGGAATTTAGTATGGATGTCTGCGAGCAAATTCAAGGCACGGGCATACCAGAAAATTGGAAGGGATTGTCCTTGGGCAAGGTTGTTTCGATGGATGCCAAAGATTCCGTATTTTATGATGGGGACGAAATTCGTTTCGACTTAAATTTCGGTACCTTGGTTGATGCAAAGAATGCAGGAGCTTCCTCGGATAATCGCTGGAGATATGGTACCCTTGAGTTCAGAATCGACAAATATTTTAAGGAAATTGGGGCCCAAGCGGAGGTGAAAATAGCATCGCCGTTTTGTTCTTCAACCGAAGACGATCACCTATTTACCGGAGAATTACTGTTAACGAGAATTTCATCCAATGCAATTAAAATTGAAATCAAAGGACTCAAAATATTGGATGGTTCTGAGGCGGAAGTTCAATTTGATGGATTTTTAGAATATAGTTGCTTAACCAGTTCTAATGTGACCCAAGTTTGGGGAAATGATTTCCAACTTACAGGCAATATGGATGTTAAGACCTTTACGGATGACAATGCGATTGAGAATTCCGCGCAATATAACATAGTAACTCCATTACTTAGAAAACTTGAAGCGGGTTGCAATAATTCCCCAATTTCGGGATCAATTCAATGTGATTTTTTGGATGCAGCCTTATCGGCTAAAGTAGAATTCGACCCTTTCGAAAATCAGGCCTGTGATAATTTTGTGCGAATATCCAAAACGGATGGGGTATTTGATTACATCATTAAACCGTAATCATGGTATTTAAACGGATGGCTGAATCATGGATTCAGAAAATTACTACTTTCTTGGGGTTAATCACCCTTGTTTTTACTCTATCTTCCTGCGAAAATCAATCGACAAATAGTAACGTGGATGCCGCTGAAAATATGGCTTGCATGGTGGTGTTAAACAATGCATTTTCATCTTTTTTAGAGGCAATATCCGAGGGTAAAGGAGACCAATTTATTTCCGATAAACTAGAGCTCCAATATTTAGATACCCTGATTACTAGTCCATATCGAGTGGTAAATTATACTTTTGGAACAGGAACGGAATGCAAGGATGGATTTAGACGATCAGGAATCTGGCAAGTTCAGTTCAATCATGGAGATATCCGATTTGCCGATACCATTCTTTTGTTTTTACAAAAATTGAATCCCGATTCGGCACAACTCAATTCTGGGGTTGGTTGGAAAGGACAGCAACTTTCAACCACGGGGGTCATTACCCTAATAAAATCTAGTTCCAGTAAATCCTTAACTTCGATTGCATTACAATGGCAAAGTGAGAATTTTCTGAACATCATGAATTTAACGATGTCGCGGACGTTGCAGTCAGAATCCAATAATGTTAAGGAATACTCCATGGAAATTTCGGGAAGTTCACGATTGGTTTCGACACAATCCATGAATGCTGTAATTGCATCCCAACAGCTGATGCATCGCAATAATTGTTGGAAAGCGATTGAAACCGGAAGCCTCATTATTTCGGATCAATCATCCCAAAACCAACAATATAGTATCCAGTTTAATCCCTTTGGTTCGATACCTGCAAATTGCGATGAACACGCAAAACTTGAAAAAGATCGAGTTGAAAAGATGTTTACTTTATGGTAATTACAACGAATTGCGTTGTTTAGGTGATTGGATAATCTTGAAGAGTTGGTGTGCTTACAAAATCCGTAGACGTTGGGGTATTGGGTTAATAGCCAGTGGTGGGTAGAGGTAATCGGGTTAGTTCCCCATTAATAATTTCTAGCCAAACATGATTGATTCCGTTGGTAATCCACAATTTAGAACTGTGTACGGTTTTGTTGTAAACAGCGGCTTGTAAAATCGTTTCTTGGGTAATTTCAACGTGCGGTGCTTTGCATTCAATAAGTATTTCTGCTTGTCCTATTTGGTTAAATGTCACAATATCAAAGCGTTTGTTTAACTTTAGGGCTTTAATTCCGCGTTCTACTGCAATTCTACTTGTTGGGATATGCAGCACAAGGGTTAAATATTCAATACAATGTTGTCTTACCCATTCTTCTGGAGTAAGGGGGATAAATTTTTTTCTAACCTTGTCGAAAATCAGTTTTTTTTGCTCTTGTTCAACAATCTGAAATGCAAATTCCGGAAAGTTTAATGCCTGCATCGCAGTAAAGGTACAACAGTATGGCCAAACAAATCGAAACCGTAGTTAATTACTTGTCGTTGAAAAATCAATTTCAACAAGGTCAATTTGCACCGGTTATTTTATTGCAAGGCGATGAGGTGTATTTTATTGACGATTTAACCAGTTTATTGGAGAATTCGGTTCTGAACGAATCAGAAAAGAGTTTTAACCAAACCATCGTTTATGGAAAAGAAACGAAAACCAATGACTTGGTTGGAATGGCAAGACGGTATCCGATGATGAGTAAATACCAACTCATTGTGGTGAAAGATGCCCAGGATTTGAAGGATTTAGACAAATTGGAACCCTATTTAGAAAATCCTTTGCCGTCTACCGTATTGGTTTTAGCATTCCGAGGTTCAAAAATTGATGCGAGAACACGGTTTGCTAAATTGTGCAATAAACATATCCTATATACTGCCGATAAGCTGAGGGATTATCAAATTAAGGAATGGTTGCCTAATTTCCTAAGAATGCGTGGTAGAAGCATCGATACTCAAGCCGTTAACTTGTTGTTGGATTTTTTAGGTTCTGAATTGGGGATCATTCAAAACGAGTTGGAGAAAGTGATGGTGAGTGTTCGCGAAGAGTTCATTAAAGTGTCGCACATAGAAGCCCATGTTGGATTTAATCGCGAATACAACGTTTTTGAATTGCAAAATGCTTTAGGACAAAGAAATTTTAATAAATCCGTTCAAATAGCCCATCAAATGGGGAAGAAGTCGGATAAAGGCGAATTGATGCGTGTGTCATCTACGTTGATGGGGTATTTCTCCAAGATATTAATGCTGAAGAATTCGGTTGTTAATTCTGAATTTGAAGCAGCAAAATTGCTCGGAGTTAATCCATTTTTTGTGAAAGATTATGCGGTGGCTTCCAAAAATTTCCGTTTGGAAGACTTAGAAACAATTTTTAATTTGTTGAAATTGATGGACTTAAGGATGAAAGGGGTTCATCGTGGAGCGGCTAGTGATGGTGATATACTGTTGGAAACGGTATTGGGGATTCTGCGTGCAGGGGAAGTAGTTTCCCAAGTTAGATAAAACTTTTACCTTGGAATTCTTCATAGAATTTCAACACTTCGTTAATTTTCGTTTTATTTGTAAAAACTAATCTAATCACAGAATGAAGAAGTATTACTTATTGGCTTTTTCGGTAATTACCGCCTCGGTTCTTACCGCTCAAGTTCCTTTTTCCGTAATTAATTCGGCTGGGGCTCCCCAGAAGGCGAATTCCGGAAAAGTTTTTACCGATGTAACACCAACAAAACAAGATGTAAAACCCTCTCAACAAACACAGCGAAGAGAAGTAGATCGCAGCGGATTTATTCGCATAGGATCTAGTTACTACGATTTACAAACCAATTACGCCATGCCACGCCGTCTTGTTATGCATCCTGACGGGGGAATCTCTGCTTCTTGGACAACCTCAACTTCTGACGCCATGGGTTACCCAGGTCGTGGTTCTGGTTACAATTATCGCAGTTCAGCAAAGATTTGGAATAAATCGGATTCAACCCGTGTGGAAGCTAGCGAACGTACCGGCTGGCCATCTGTAGGTGTATTGGCCGATGGTTCCGTATTTACCATCGGACACGATGCAACAAACGGAGGATTTTATTTAACCAAAAGCTCATCGGCTACTTCAAGACCTTCGGTTACAACCAATGTGTTACGTGAAGCCCCGTATAAGCCGATATGGTCAAGAGCCGTTAGTAGTGGAAATACAATTCACTTGATATGTTCGTACACCGATTCAGCAGCTCCAGGCGAAGCTAGAGCTCCTCGCAGAAACGGTATTTTTGCTCCAATGGTTTACAGCCGTTCAAAAGATGGTGGTGATAATTGGGATATTCAGCACATAATGTTGCCTAATTATGACAGTACCCTAACCAATAACGGAGGTGCCGATCAATACGCCATTGATGTAAAAGGTAATACAGTTGCCGTAGTAAATGCAGATTTATTGCAGGGCGTTGTTTTATGGAAAAGCTTAGACGGTGGAGATACTTGGAAGAGAATCATGGCCGATTCTTTCCGTTATGCTCCGTACAATGCTAAGCGTGAAATGTTAGATACCCCAATCTCTAATGATGGTACGGTAGACGTGATTATTGATGGTAATGATAATGTACATGTATTCTGGGGATTAGGTCGAGTATTGGATACCGATACCACCGATGAATCGTACAGTTTCTATCCTGGTTTACAAGGGATTGTGCATTGGGATGAAGCTTCAAACAAGCAAACTATCATCGCTTCTGGTGCGGCATTTGATAACGATGGAGATGGAATTAATGCCCTTGAGCAGTCTACTTTTGCCTCATTACAAAACGGTGCAGTCCCAGCAGGAATGTCAACCGTTGCTCGATTAGGAAATACATCGGCGATGCGTCAGCCAAGTTCGGGTATCGCGGCTGATGGAAGTTTGTATTGTATCTTCAGTGTTCCCGTAGAAGGTGTTTTGAGCGATTTGGGAGCGAACTACCGTGACTTAGGAGTATCTTATTCCGAGGATGGCGGTGCTACTTGGTCTGCTCCTCAGAACATAACTCAAGTACGTGATATGGAAGATGATTTCGGTTGCGTAGCCAAGACTGTGGATGATTTCTTGCACGTTATGTGGCAACAAGACGAAATCCCAGGAACTAACTTGCAAAACAATCAGTCTGGATTTGGTAATCACCCTGTGAACCTAGGTGTAATGTACTACCAGGCTATTCCAGTTTCTGAAATTAAAGCAGGTACTATCGGTCACTATTATGGCTTAAATACCGAAGAACCAAATACAGGAAAAGTAATGGTAGTTAATCAAAACTATCCTAACCCATTCCAAGGTTCTACCGATGTATTGGTTTATTTGACTAAACCAGGTAGTGTAAATGTTGAAGTTAGAAACGCAATGGGTGCTTTGGTTTCTACTCAGTCTTACGATAATTTGTCTAAAGGAAACCATATCCTTTCAATCAATGGAGAATCGTTGAGCACAGGTATTTATACATACACCTTAATCAGTGGTGGAAGCTCAGTGAGCAAGACCATGATGGTTAAATAATTGTAAATAATTTGTTCTTTTAGAAATCCCGGTCTTTGGACCGGGATTTTTTTTTACCTTTGAATTTCGTGAAAACTAATCATTGGTACTACTGGATTACTGGCGCTTTGTTTGCTATTTTGGGCGTATTTATGGTGGTTTTAGACTCTACTCTTCCAATTATTCCTATACAATTAGCTATGGCAATGGATAATCATTTTGGATGGGTGTTATTTGCTTGGGGAATATTTCGTGCGGTGAATGGATATTGGATTTACAAAAAAACTAAAAGAGTTCAATCCGTAGAATCGGAGGCTGCAACGGATGTTTAAACGAAATGTACTTTCTGTCCTGGGCTTCATGGTAGTTCTGCTTACAAGTTGCCTGGATATGAATCATCAAGGCACAGGGAATGATATACCCACCAAAGGGGAAGTAACGATGCATTTTGATCGCAGTGATTCGTTTGTCATTGAGCAGCTCATACATCAATTTGAATTGGAATATCCCAAAGCGAAAATTAATCCGGTCTATTTGTCGCACCAAGAGTTACTTGATTTACTGAATAAAGGAGAAGTAAAAGGAGTTTTTTTACATCGGTCGTTTACCAATGATGATAAAACGGTATTAGGCAAAAAAAATATAAAAGTCCGATCCGTTATGGTATTTAAAACTTCTGCCGCCTTCGTTTGCAACAAACAATTAGACATTACACCAAGCAAACAACAAATGATCGATTGGCTTGCCGGTGAAAATTCCATGGCTGCACAATCGTTAACCTTGTATGGAAAGGGTGGTCGATTTTTAGAAGAAGTTGATTCCATACTCCGTGTTCAAGGTAAAGTGTTAAAGCGAAAAATACATTCCTGTAATTCGCCGATGGCTGTAATCAATTCCGTTAAAATGGATCCTCAAACGTTGGGAGTAGTTGGTTTAAATTGGTTGGCCGATGATGGCGATTCCTTATCCATTGCCTTGCGTAAAGAAATCCGAATAATTGCGTTTTCGACAGATTCAGACCCCGCAGTGAATAATTTGGGCGATGCTGCTTACCGCGAATCTACGAGAACTGCAAATCATGGAATTACAAATCATGGAGCTAGTCAAAGTGAAGTTTCCTGGGCCAAAATATATCCGTTTCAAAGTCAAATTGCCGACAAAAGCTATCCGTTTATTGAACCCGTTTGGGGCTACGATTTACAGGGGTACTCTGGATTGGTATCTGGATTCCTTTCGTTCGTTTGCTCGCATCCAGGTCAAGTTTTGATAAAAAAGTCGGGATTATACCCTGCGTTACCTCCACATCGAACCATTGAATTACAATAAATACAATTTTTTTTTAATTAGATAAAACATAATCCATTGTTTAATAGTTTTTTTGCAGTAAAATGAAAAAGTTAATTTTTTCCTTGTTGGCGATTCTCCCATGCTTTTATGTGGGATTATCGGCACAAACGTTGGCAGAAGCACAACGTCTTTCTCGTAACGAACAGTTTGAGGATGCCGATAGTATCTATCGAGTGTTAATTACCAAGAATCCAAAGAAGCCCGACTTCTATTACTATGCCGGTTTGAATTTGATTTATAAAGGAGATTCTGCTGGTGCTTTATCCTTGTTTGACGAAGGTTTAGCAAAAGCTCCAACCAATCCATTCATCATGGTAGGTAAGGGGCATATGGCTTTAAGAGCGGGTAATATTGCTGCGGCGGAACAATTCTTCACCAAAGCCTCAGCAGCGAAGAAAAAAGTGAAATTGGTGGTGCACAAGGAAATCGCTCGCTGTTATTTGTTGGTTGATTTCGGAAGTAAAGACCAAATTTTAGCGCATGCCAAAAAAGCATTTGATAATTTGAAACTAGCTTCGGAAACCGATATTGAGGTGAATTTATTACGAGGGGAAGCCTTGAGTATCATCAATCCATCGGATTTGTCTAATGCCGTGGTTGAATACACCATTGCTAAAAACAATGCGGAAACGGATCCTAGACCTGTTACCATGGAAGGAAGAGCTTACACTCGTGTAGGTAATTACTTGATGGCTACAGCGAAAGCGGATGATGCGTTGGCAATCGACAAAGAGTTTGCACCGGCTTACCGCTTGAAAGCAGAAGCGTTCGCTAAAATGAAGATGCGTGATTCGGCTATCCATTATTACGAAGAGTATTTAAAGAGAAACAATAATTTTACCGCGCGTAAATTCTATGTCGTAACCTTGTTTCAAACCAGAGATTGGGATAAGACCATCGAACAAGCCGATGTTTTATTAAGTCAAAAAGATAACGCGTATGTGCGTGGAATCAAGAGTTTTGCAATCGGCGAGAAAACAGATGCTACAAAAGAGCTATTAAACGAGGGTATTAATGAATTTAGCCAGTTCGAAAACAACTATGTAAAAGTTCAAGGCAGAAAATTATCGTCAACAGAATCGTACTACAAAGCACTGTTGTATGCTCGAGTAGGGGATGACGGTAAAATGGAGACAAGTTTCAATGTAATTTCTCCTGTACTTATGGATACCGCTAAGGCTGCAGAGCGTATGTATACACGTATGCAGGATGTTTATTGGAACGCTAAACAGTACGATAAAACCTATCAAGTGATTGAAATGAAAAAGATGAAGTTGAAGGACTCATTGAATATCAAAGACATGTTTTATGCTGCAGTATGCTTAACTCGTATGGAAAGACACCAAGATGCATTGGGATTATACCAACAAATAGTAAAACAAGATACCAATTACGTAGACGGATACAACCGAATTGCTACCACTTGGGCGGTTTTGGACAGAAAAGATACCACTGGAAATGTAACTACCGCATATTTGAAATGGATTAGTAAGCTGGATTCTGCAGCCTTAACAGTTCCTAGAACGAAAGTAGATGTGGTAAATGCCTACAAAAATTTAGCTCATTATGCTTTGCAGAAGAAGGATTACGAAACTGCGATTATGTATTGGGGTAAAGTATTAGCAATTAAGCCCGATGATGCTGCCGTGATTGAAGTAAAGCAAAAGTATGAGGATTATGTTGCGAAGTTGAAGAAACGTTCTACTACGGCAACCAAAGGTACAACAGCAGGAACTTCCACTACGGCGCCCGCTGCAGGAGGTAAACCTTCGAAATAAGATTGTAAATTTTCTCACATAATAAACATTTGACGCCCGATTTCTACCATCGGGCGTTATTTTTGATAGGAATTTCTTTACATTGAAAAAATGGACTAACCCCATGTTGCGGTTTGCGTTAATATTGATTTGGCTTACTACGTCCTGTTTGAAAGCACAGTCCTATGTGAATTCGATGGCTAAAGGGGTGATGATTCAGGTGATATCAGTACCGGCCCTGGAGCAATTACCGGGATATCAATCCAATCAACGAACAATTTATTTTTTAAAACGAACGCTCGAGATATTGCAGTTGCATCTCAGAGATAGTTCAATTCAATCGACAAACAGCGTGTCTGTCATTTCTAACGATTCGGATACGTTTGAAATTTCGGATAAAAAGCAGGATGTTTTTGAACTTTCCAATGTAAGCAGTGCACAGAAGTACCACGATATATCCGGGTTGTTTCGTGTTAGGCAACAGGTGGAGTCTTTATTAGAGTGCAGGGTTACCGTTTTGGACATGGATTTGGGATTATTGCATTTTCAATGCAGTAATTTGGAAAAATGGAAGGTGTTTTTGGATGGAATAGAGTTCTTATTTAATCAAAATTGGCGATTAAAAGTGCAATACGGAGCCGATGTTTCAAGAAGACAACGCATACCCAATGACCCCGAATTTAATCAACAAAAATACTTGCAATCCATACAAATGCCCGATGCATGGGATTACGGAGTATCATCTGTAACTCGCGCGGGCGATACGGCTATTATTGCCATTATAGACGATGGCGTTGATACCGGCCATGTTGATTTAGTGCCAAATTTGTACAGGAATTACAAAGAAATCCCCTGGAATGGTATCGATGAAGATTCCAATGGGTATGTAGACGATTACTGGGGGTGGAACGGTGGTGATAATTCACCCTTGATTTTCAATCGAGAATCAACTCGATATGGTCATGGAACAGCGGTGGCATCGGCCATGATGGCCAAAGGTGATAACAATAAAGGGATAACAGGGCTGCTATGGGATACCAAATTGATGATTACCCATTGTTATCCAACCAACGGAGGGGCAGCGGATGTAGGTGTGGTTAATGCGATGGTTTATTTGTACAATCAGAAGAAATTGTACAGGCAGTCAGGAGGTAAGAAAGGGGCAAATATTGTAGCCGTAAATATGTCGGTAGGGGTAGACAATGCATTTCCTTTTGAATTTCCAATCTGGTGTTCAATGTACGATTCCTTGGTTTCGGTAGGTATCATGTGTGCGTCTTCAACAACTAATTTAAATATCGATGTAGACGATCCAAGTAAAGGCGATATCCCCAGTTTGTGTCCATCCAAGGGGTTGATAGTAGTTTCAAGTGCCGATGAAAATAAGAACCGTGCATCCAGTGGTTATGGAGCGGTATCGGTAGATATACATGCAACCGGGCAGAGTATGTATTTAGCGAAGCCAACCCAAACCCACAGTTATCCGTACGCTATGGAATCGGGAACTTCCTTTGCATCGCCTCAGGTAACGGCAACCATTGCCTGGTTGTATAGCCGTAGTTGTCATTCATTTTTGAATTTATGGAACAACCATCCCGATAGCGCCATTGTGCTCATGCGAAAGTGGATATTGTCGTCAGTCCAACAAAATTCAACCTTAACCGGGAAGTCAACCTCCGGTGGGTATTTGCAGGTTTTATCGGCTTGGGAGAAAATGCATCAATGGTGTTCTGCAAACGATAACGCCTATTCAACCAAAACAACTCAACCGAAATCTTTGGTTTTATATCCCAATCCAATTGCTAGCGATAAAATGCTATTGGATGGCATTCGAATTAATAACCCCAATGTACAGACAATATCGGGGATGCATGCCCGACTGTTCAATGCAGCCGGTAATGTGGTTTCCGATCTTAACGTTGAAAGTTATCACCTAGGCGAAGATGCCGGGCTAGTTGTAAAGTCTGAGACCGTTTTAGCCCCAGGGTTTTACCAAATTACCCTATTCAATTCTCAAACCCAAGAGAACCACTTCTTCCCGATTATTGTTACGGAAAACTAAAGGGATTACTTGTTTTATCGGGGGATATTTTCAATATCTTTTCTTTTTATAAACAATACGTTTCTGTTTACCCATGTGGGATGGAATTAATAATGAAACTATTTACTAGTTAAATATAATTTATCAAATCGTTCTTTGAGTATGCCGATATATGATTCTTTCATTTCATCGGATAAAAAACTGTGTTCAATCCAAGATATCCAAACGGGTAAAACAGTTTCAAATCGTTTATAAATGGCCGTTAACGATTTATCATTAATTTTTAGAGATGTCGCTAATACTTTAAAATCATCCAGATTGAGTTTCCTCTTTTTACCATTAATATTGAGTGCTGATTCTTCTTTGTCTTCGGGCATCACAATTGCTGTATTGACCAAATCGTAGGCCGGAGAAAGTTCAAATTCACCAAAAGTATTCTCAATGAGAGAAAAGTTTTTCAAATGCATATCAGCGTTTCCGGTTAGATAACAGAATAATACCAATTCAAATAGCCTCTGGGCCTCGTATCCTTGATTTTTGGTAAATGTGTAGATAAGTTTCCCAATCTTTTCAATGGAACCGCGGTATTTGTGTTCCGTGAGGTTTTCACTCAATTGACAAAAATCCTCAACTGCAATTTTTTTGCCTTTATTTCTGTCGAATCGCTTAGTAATGTATGCTAAATCCCCTGATTTAAAACGAATCAATCCATGTTGGGCCGTCTTCATCTTAACCAATCCTGCCAAATGCATGGTGATGTCTTCATTCTCTGGTAGCTCTTTGAAATAGGAAGATGGGGGTTTTAATATAAAATCGCCATTAAACCCTACAATAGTTAATCGTGAAGGTTCATTTTTGTGCTTTTCAATGTTAAGAGAAAGCTTGGGCTGCACTCCCGTAATGGCTTTACTCTGAATGATGAATTGTTTGGCAAGTTCATCCAATTCCTTTAAATCAAAATCAATAATAGGAGCTTGGCTGGAACCAAATAATTTTTTGGTACAGGTTGAATGATAATCGTGATCATCATTGTCTAACGGTTGATAACAAAGTAAACACTTACGCATGAATCTTTATATTGAAATAATAGATACACAACCAATGCTATCCTTGCATAAGGTTAATAACAAACCAAAGCGATCGCTTTGCTTGATTTTCCAGTTATCAAGGGCTATTTTCAACAACCAGCCTTCGGGAATTAAACCATCAAAAAAGGGAAATAAAATTTTACTTGAATATGCTTTATGTTGCAGTGGCAAGGTAAGACTTACCGGTTTTGATTGCGCGTTAGCCAAATAATCGGTATCGTATTGAAATAAATAGCCTTCATCCGATTCACTCAGGATACCGGCAAATTCATTTTTATAATAGACCTGTGCTTTTCTCATAATTCATTTTTCGGAACAACCCCCAATTCGCTTCCGAACAAGGCTAAAACTTGATTTACTTTATCCAGTTGAACTGTCTGTTTCCCTCGTTCTAATTCTCTTACAAACCGGAGCCCTACACCTGCCCGCGACGCGAGTTCAGGTTGCGTAAGCTTGAGTTGCTTCCTTTTTTCTTTTATGTAAATGGCAATTTCTCCATTCATATTTGTACCCTTATGGGTTCAAATATACTTAAAATAAACAAAAGTGTACCTCTTAGGGTATATAAATTATTTAAAATAAAAAAGTGTACCCGATTAGGTGCTGTTTTGTGATTTTTCGGGTGTGTAATTGCCTGAATTAGCAGTAGTTGCGACTACCCAACCGGTTTGAAACCTTCAAATGCGTTTAAGCAGTTTTTGCAGTAATGCATGGATCTACATAGGGTAGGACCGAAGGGTGTTTTCATTTCGGTATTTCTGCTGCCGCAATAGGGACAGGGCGTATCGCTCAACACATCCAACTCCAAGTAACCCTCAAACCGAGGTGGAGGAGCTAAGCCATGCTTTTTTAACGCCGCTAATCCCTTTTCACTAATCATGTTGGTGTTCCACTGCGTTTTGAAATTGGTGCTCACATCGATGTTCGCAACACCTTTTTCTGATAATTTGTCCTTCACCAACTGTTCCATGATTTTTAGCGCTGGACAGCCACTAAACGTGGGAGTTAATTCTACCCAAACGGATTCTCTGGAATCCAAGGAGCTTTCTATCCGAATATCGGTAACAATCCCGAGATCCACGATGGAAATCGTAGGAATCTCGGGATCCATAACCTCGTCAAGCCAAGCTTGTATTTGATCTTTGTTTAAATTCACGGATAGAATTGAATTGTTAGCGAAAAGTATTTCAGTAGTTGATTTTACCAATCCGCAGCAGGATCAATGCGGAAAACTTCAGACATTTCCTCCAATAAAGGTTGAAGGTGTGCCGTGTGTTTACCAAATCTACCTCCAAAAATGGGTTCAACAGCGTCCATTGCAGGAACGGTGTATCCCATACCGGTTAACAGGGAACTCGTTTTTTCGTACCAAGCATCGCGCAGAGCAATTTCACCGGCAAACATATTTACCTCCATCAATTCCTGTTCGTAATTTCCCGGTTCAAAAATTCCTAGAGCATAAGGGAAAACCTCATTGATGCTATGTTGGATGCGCGTGAAACTCTCTTCATTCCCGTTTGCTAATTGCTTTAACCAGGTGTCGGCGTGCATGGTGTGGTATTTGATTTCTCCGCGATATTTTCTTGCAACCATCGCTAACGGTTCGTAGATGCTGTTGGAAAGCATTTCAAATCGCAACGCTTCCGCGTGATCGAAGAAAAAATGTCGTACCAAACTAAAATCGTACTCGCCGATTGGCAATTCTACCAACTGACAATTATGAAATTGATTGTCGTTTCTGGTAAAAGCCACGATATCGGGTTCGCTTTCCCCTAATTCATGGAGCAATTCATACAGCGCCAAGGACTGGCCTACTTTGTCTTGAGCCATGCTACTAAAAGCAATATCCTCTTCAAGCATTGGACCCAAACCGGTCCATTCGCTGTTTCTATGTCCGATAATCAATTGATCATCAGCCATTTTATAGAGCATTTCTTTTAGCCCTTCGATGTGTCTTTCGGTGATTTCCATTAGGCGTTTATCCTTTCTTTGTAGGCTTGAATTCGATCCATTACTTTATAGGCGTCGGGCTCGCGGTAGGTCTTACTTATGGTAGTTTCAAAAATATCAGCATCCTCATAATCGGTGGCGAAAATATTCTCGGATCTGACAATCCATAAATTCACCGCTTTACCGCGTCTGCAAAACTGTTCTTTGGCGAAAATCATGGCCATTTCTTCGTTGGATGCATGCACGGTTCCTACGTGCTGATGGTGTGTACCTCGTTTGATTTGTTGGAAAACTTCGTAGGTTTCCAATTGGTCCATGGGTTGTTGCACGCCATCGGTACGTTCGTCATCCAAAGAGGCACGATTGATGCGGGGGTCAATAGATTTAACAATCATAGCAATTGGGATTATGATAATGGGGTTACGTAACGAGCTTCTTTGCGTAAAATGGCTTTGCGGACCCAACGACCTTTTTCTTCGGCCATTCTTCGTACCGCCAAACGCTCCTTATTGCAAGGGCCGTTTCCATTAATTACTTGTTTAAACACGTCCCAATTGGGCTCTGTATATTCCCACTTGCCTGATTCTTCGTTTTTACGCAAGTTAGGGTCGGGTAGGGTTAATCCTAAATCCCAGATTTTGGGAACATACATATCCAAGAAGGTTTGACGCATATTGTCGTTGGTATCCATTTTTACTTTCCAACGCATCAATATTTCGGTGTGTTGAGAAGCCTTGTCCGATGGACCAAAGAAATGCATGATAGGTTCCCACCAACGGTTCAAGGCATCCTGAACCATTTCTCTTTGTTTTGGTGTTCCGGTTGCTAAGAATACTACGTTATCGTGTCCGTATTTCAAATGGAAACTCTCTTCGGCACAAATCCGTTCCAAGGCACGACAATAAGGACCGTAACTGCCTTTGGAATTGGCTAACTGGTTTACAATAGCACCGGCATCGATTAACCAAGCAATAACAGCAGAATCTGCCCAAGTTACGGCTGGGTAATTGAAGACATTGGAATATTTGCTTTTACCCGAAATTAGGTCGTTTACCATATCTTCTCTGCTTTTACCCAAGGTTTCAGCGGCAGAATACAACAATTGTGCGTGTCCGATTTCGTCTTGAACTTTGGCCATCAAGGCTAATTTTCTGCGAAAACCAGGCGCACGGGTAATCCAAGTACCTTCGGGTAAGGCACCAATTACTTCGGAATGAGCGTGTTGCTCAATCATACGAATTAATTGTTTGCGATACTCTTTGGGCATCCAATCTTTGGGCTCGATTTTATCACCCGCGGCAATACGAGCTTCAAATTCGGCCAACTTAATGGGATCCTCATCGGCAATCAACGAATTGGCTCCGTTGTTTGTGTTTTCGATGTAAGCATTTCCGTACATAGTTATAAGTGTTTAATTTTTTTGTAATCCGGATAAAATGAAATTGGTTAAGTTATCTGCAATCTCCGAAGGTTGCATTTCGCCATCGGGCTTATACCATTCGCCCACCCAGTTTAGGGTTGCCAATACCGTAAGCGTTGCAAATTTGGGATCCACGTCCTTGAATAAACCTTCGCGATTTCCTAAAACCATTATTTTTCTAAATTCCCCTTCGTAGGCGTCGCGTTTAGAAATAAACAAGGTGCGTTTCTCGGCGGTTAAATGTCGCCATTCGTGCACAAACAAATGGGTAGCATCTAAATTTCGAGTAATTACGGCGATGTGGTTTTTTACGGCAATTCGGAGTTTTTGGATGGCATCGAAATAGATATCGTTTACCTCTTTAATTCCCAATTCTAAATCGGCCGCCAAGCCAAAACACGTGGATTCTAGCAATTCCTCTTTGTTTTTCAGGTGGTTGTATAAACTGGCCGCTTCAATTTCTACCGCCGAGGCGATATCCCGCATGCTGGTATTCAAATATCCTTTGCGCCGCATAAGTCGAAGCGCCTCAGTGAATATTTGTTCTTTGCGGGTCATTAAATTCAAAACTAACTAACACTTGTTAGTTTTCCAAATTTAATTCGATTTATTTTAATATTATTCCACCAACCACTTCAGGGGTTTGTCTATGCCTTCCACTTCTACGAAGTACAGTCCAGCGGCCGGAGCGGTTAACTCCAGACGATCTTGATCGGCCGATAACCGGTGAACAGAAATGCATTTTCCTAATGCATTGTAAATAGCGATGGATCTGTCTTTGGCCTGACCTTCAACCCATACCGTACAGCCGCTGCCCAACTCTGTGGGGTTGGGGAAGATATGCACGCGCAAAGATTGGGTGAGGGACTCTACCGACATTAACCCTACATTAATGGTGGTTAATACCAACGTATCGCTGCAGGCACCTACCGTGCCGATTAATCGAGGGGTATATTTCCCGGTATCGAAATAGGTGTAGCTAACGTTCTTACCGGTGGCCGTGTCGTTGGGAGCTTTGTTTTTATCCCCAAACAACCAGGTGTATCGGGTGGTGGCCAAGGTGTTATTTAGCCCTTCAAAATTCACTACCAAGGGGGGCTTGCCCATCAAGGTGCTGATGTTGGCGCTGATATTTAAAATGGGGGGAAGGATTTCTACTTTGCCTTCGTGTTGCACGGAGCAACCCTCGGTAGTGAGGTTGTATCGGTACACCGGGTAAATGCCCGCTGCTGATTTTTTAGGATATACCAAACCGCTGCTGCTGATGTTCAACCCAGCCAAGGGAGAGTACCAGGTGCCGGACGTGGTGTCCGCGCCACCAGAACCGCCGGATCCACCAGAGCCTCCAGAATTAAACTTAAATTCCTTGGGTGCTTCCCAAACCTTGGTTTCTTTGCATACGGGTCCAACCGTAGTTAGCGCATTTTTCAGGGTGTCGATCACTTGAAAGGTGTCCGACAGCGTTTTTGCGCAACCCGAACTTTCAATTTGGTATTGGATGGCTATGGAATGAGGATATTTTCCGGGGATGTTCAAGGAAATTAGGGTATCCTTGCCTTGACTACTGCTCCAAACACCACCGGCAGGCGTAGCCCGTAAACTCCCTAGGGATAGGGTTTTCATGCCTTTGCAGATGAGACTGGGCAAGGGTTTAACCCGGATTTGAGTAGTATCGATAAAGATGTCTGTAGTAAAATTGCTTACGCACCCATC